>Ga0307985_10000119_pt1 | contig 43139 bp, 35 predicted proteins | sample EllFjometageno80_FD_203155 | JGI IMG/M metagenome (GOLD analysis project Ga0307985, IMG submission 203155) | Marine microbial communities from Ellis Fjord, Antarctic Ocean - #80 | ecosystem: Environmental > Aquatic > Marine > Unclassified | place: Southern Ocean | collected 2014-10-09 | reverse complement strand
TGCAGCTCAACTGGCGAAGAAGCCGCCACTGAAACAATCGCTGAGACTGAATCCGGCATCGACGCGACTACCAGACGCACGCAAGAGCTTGCAGCTGAAGCCGCTGCACGTGCCGCCGCAGCCGAAGCACGGATTGCAACAGCAGCGCTTAACACCAACGTCTTCTATTTCGAATTTGACGTATCTGAGTTCCGCTCAGCAGACCGCGATGTACTGACTTTTCACGCCAGAGACCTCGCCGCGAATTCAAACAAGCGAATTCGTCTGGAAGGTCACGCAGATGAGCGTGGCACAAGAGAATATAACCTAGCTCTGGGCGAGCGCCGTGCAGAGAGCATCCAAAATTATCTCATCGTTAATGGCGCTTCACGCAGCCAGATAGAAATTGTTAGCTATGGTGAGGAACAACCTGCAGATCGCGGATCAAATGATCGCGCCTATCAGCAGAATCGTCGAGTACAAATCGTTACTCCCTAGTAGTTGATTACTGCTACATCAGTACTGGGAAATGTATTAGATAGTATCAACTGAATTTTTCAGTTTGGAAGTTAGGCCGAACCTTGTGTTCGGCCTTTTTTTTGTAACAATAAAAGAAAAAATATCACTGCCTACTAGCTAAAAAATACTCGCTGTAGCTCCCCACCAATCTTTTCTAAAGCTGTCTTTCCTGCGGGAATTCCTCCTGCAAAAGACACGAACGCGTGAATCATATCTGTGTAGCACACGTGCTCAACTTCGACGCCGTGTTCGACCAGGCGTTTTGCGAAGGCTTCGCCTTCATCGCGAAGCGGGTCGAACCCTGCGGTAATCACCAAGGCCGGAGGAAGGCCGGTAAGATCTGCCAGAAGCGATGAAACCATCGGGTCACTAGCGCGCTCTTCTGATTCCAGAAACTGACTTCGAAACCACTGCTTGTCAGCCTTGGTGAGGAAATAGCCTTCCGCGAATTCTTCGATTGAGGGATAACCCAATTGGTAATCGATACCGGGGTATATCTGCACCTGATAATAGGGTTGTGTAATCTTATGCCGCTTACATTGCAGCATAACTGCTATCGAAATATTGCCACCCGCACTATCACCACCAATAGCGATGCGGCCGGTGTCGATACCTAACTCTTCACCTGAGTTGAGAAGCCATTCATAGACATCGAAACCATCTTGATAGATTCCTACGGATTTTGTTTCCGGCGCCAAGCGGTATTCGACCGACAGCACCACACAATTTCCCAATTTCGCCAACTGCTGGGCGAACGTGTCGTAACCATCCAGGGTGCCTAAAACATGACCACCACCATGGAAAAACAACAGCGCTGGCTGCAGCCCAGCAGAGAGCGACTTGGGCTGATAGCGCCTTACCCTTAGCTCACCGCTACTACTGGGCAACCAATGGTCTTTGATGCTCTCCATCTCACAGCTAGCGGGAGCGAACGGATTGCCTAGAGTTTCACGCATGGCACGCGCCTCCTCAGCCGTGCATTCGCACAGCGGCTTCTGTCGAGCGGAGGCTCGAGCCACCTTCGCAGCCATCGGATGCAGTGCATCGGCACGCTTGGCTACCGAACTAATTAATTCTGTCATGATGAGCCTCGCTTGCGACTTAAAGGTGATAAATCAGAAGAATTTGTTTTTCGGTTTAGCAGGCTCAAAACCCACGAGCCAAATTAACACTGTAAATAGAGCAAAACCGGGTAGAACGTACGCGCCGATATCCAGTGTAGATTGATCGACCAGCTGCAAAAAAGTCACCACTGCATAGCCCATCATGCCGAGTAGATGCGCCATCATGTAGTAGCTCAGAAATGGCGTGCTGTTATGGCTCATTGGCCAAGGCTTGCAAAATAGCAACCAGCGCATCGCTACGAATAGGCCTAAGAGGTCGGTGGGCCAGAACAGCAGTAGGTTGATATTGTGGTGTAAATCTAGATGTTCGGATACGAACCAACTGCCCAACATGAGTATGCCGTAGATGCCACTAAACAAAGCCGTCACGATACCCAGCAAACCTAACAGGCGATAACTAATGCTAGGAAATTTCAATCCAATTCGAGAGTGGGTCGCAAAATACGACATGGGAATCTTCTTTAGCATCAGCAACATCATCAGCACTGGGGCTAAGAGACCTACAGAGGCTATCTGGTAGGGATCTGTCTCCACTGTGGGTGGCGCAAATAACATAATCTCCTGTGGGTCGGATAAAAGCTTATTGCGCACATCGCCCTCAGCAACATCCGATTCAACTAGATACAGCCGCTCCCTAAGTTTGAGCGGCAGAAACATCTCATCCCATTGGCTCAGGGGCTCATCGACATTGCTATTCATCAACACATCGAGGGAGAAACCTATTAGCGCTACCGATTCATAGTGGCCTTGAACCTGATCACGAAAAGTCCTAGACGGGAGGTCGTAGCGGGAAGTCTCACTTGTAATTCGACCCGAAAGGGCTTCATCCAAATAATCACGAACTCGGGTTGTGCAGTTATCAATAAAATAATGGTAGGGATAAACTATATTCTCTGGCTGCAGATTCCAAAGCAGGCGTCGGTAAAGAATTTCTTTCTGTGGATTGGTTAAGTTGATCCTGTCCTGCCAAACACTACGCTCCTGAGAGCGATACATCGCGAATTCCTGACTCGGTGATCGCGTCCCCAATTCATAGTTCATTATCCCCTTGAAGAAATTGTAGGAAAATGAAACTGGACCGCCATTTATGCGGAATACACCCCAGTTGAAAACCACATCAGTATTGGCATTTTCGTCGATTACGCGCAGCGCTGTGTGGCCAAAATTGTCGTATACCATGTCGCCCACATCGACCGTAATCAGATAGAAGTGGACGCCGCTCATGTCCGCTGGCAAGGAGTACTGCTCGGACGACTCGATAAGCTCTAGCGCCGAAGCTCGCGAATGCGGAAGTATTGTTAGAGCGAGTAATAAAAGAATTAATAGGCACGCAGAATAGACACGTATTGAACGCTCGCGAGGTACATATTGGCCTGCTTTAGGAGAGGAAATCATCTGGACTTTAGGAGTCACTGTCTAGTTCTTGTGATTGCGAGAATTTTGTAATCTTATCAAAGATTTACTATTGGTCAAACTAGTTGATATATCGACTCTCAAACCCAAGTTATCGACGATGCCGGATGCTCGATTCCCAGACCGAAGGGCATAAAAAAACCCCACTCTCTAACCGCCATTAGTTGAGTGAGGATTTGCGGCAGACTGTGCTACCAGCAAACAGGCTAATTAGTGTGGGTTTTGCGAGGTTGCCTGTCGCTAGCTCTCTTCCGCGAAGGATTTCAGAGTACGCTGGTGAGCCTGAACAGAATCTGAATAGCTGTTCATTTGCTGTTTTAGGCCACCCAGCCAAATCGTGAAGGCGAACTTTCATGGTAATATCCCAATGATTTTGATAGAAATAACACGCTTCAGGGGGACAGATCATGGAGACACGGCAACTCGGAGAACTACAGGTATCCGCCCTAGGTTTAGGCTGCATGAGCATGTCTCAATCTTACGGAGAGGCGAATCGGCAGGAGTCTAAGCGAACCCTCCATCGGGCATTGGATATCGGTTATACCTTCCTAGACACCGCCAGCCTATACGGCCTCGGTCACAATGAGACCCTGCTCGGCGAGGTTCTGCCAGAGCGTCGCAATGAGTTCATTCTTGCCAGTAAGTGCGGGATTGTGGATAGAGATGGAAGGCGCGCCGTCGATTGCACTCCTGAGAACGTAAAGAAAACCTGCGAGGACAGCCTTCGCCGACTGAATACCGATGTTATCGATCTGTATTACCTGCATCGCCGTGATTTTAATGTCCCTATCGAAGAAAGTGTAGGTGCGCTAGCCGACTGTGTGAGCGCCGGTAAGATTCGCTATATCGGTCTCTCCGAGTGCTCATCCACGACCATTCGAAAGGCTCACAGCGAACACCCAATCTGCGCAGTGCAATCGGAATATTCTCTGTGGAGCCGCGAACCCGAGATTAAGGTGTTCGATTGCTGCAAGGAATTGGGTATAGGCTTCGTGCCCTTTAGTCCCCTAGGGAGAGCGTTTCTTGCTGGCGTAATAACCGACATGTCAGCTCTAGGCGATGATGATATGCGACACACCATGCCAAGGTTCCTTGGTGATAATTTCGAGCAGAATCTTAAACAGTTAACCGACCTGCGGGAGGTCGCAGCCGCGAACTCTTGCACTATGGCGCAACTCGCCCTAGCTTGGGTGCTCGCACAAGATCCTAACTTCGTACCGATCCCCGGCACCAAGCACGTCAAATATGTCGAAGAGAACGCACAGGCGGCCCAGCTGTCGATCAGCGCCTCGGAGCTAGTTAAAGTGGGAGAGTGTTTTAGCGGGGATTCGGTATACGGCGATCGCTATGCGAAATCACATATGATCTCGTTGGATCCTGAAGAATCGTAAAACTTAAGTAAACTCTTATTAGACGAACTAGAGGAGGAAGCGATGCTAAGCTCGCTTCCTTACTCCTAATCTATTGGCCGTTCTCGCTGGCACGCTGCTCTTCCATGCGCTCACCGCGAAGTATATTGACCATGCCGTAGTTACCCTCATGGCAGGCATACTCGTACATTAAGCCATCAAGCTTCGCCATCGGTATCACGGCAGTGATCTTGTCTTTGAATGTACTCGGATCATCGACTGTGAACTCATAGTTAACTGTGAATTCATCGACACGCGTAAACTTCTCCGTAAGAACCTTATCGATAGAACTGCCGAAGACACTGAAGCTCTGCGTCAGGTCGTTGAAGTTTCTAGTCTCGACAACCAGAGTATCGCCTTCCCAATAACCGCGTGAGTCACCAGACCATTGGCGAATACTGTCGTCAATATGATCGCGACCGTCTAGTGGAACGATACGCGCATCGTGAATCATCTCGGTCATGATAACGGCAGTATCCTTACCCAAAACCAACTGCACGTTATTGTTGTACAAGTTTGGCGTGAATGGCGGTCCTGAGTTGAAGCCAACGATACAACGCTCGGACGTACCCCTATCTTCTGGACCGTCTTTCGCAATTCCACCCACAGTCATCCGCACAGGTCGCTCGCCGGGCTCATCCGGCCCAAGCCCGCCGATCTGAACCGATACGCCCTCAACTGTTTCCGGTACCCGGCCATCACGAGGATAGGTAATAAGTGAGGTGCGAGTGTTGTCGCCCCTTCCAGCATTCTCAACCCAGAATGTGTTATAGCCACCGACACCGATGCTGTTCAATGCTTGCAGACCCGCTTCGGTCTGGCTCGCTATCGCGGCGATGTCTTCCGGTGTCAGAAATTCTTTATCGGCAAACTGAGTAGGACGCTGCATGGGAACGAAGGAACTAAAATTCCACACGCCGTTTAGGTCAGGTTGACCGTATTCGGTTCGCGGTACGACATAGTCGCCATCCTGCGCCTGCACTGCTGTCACACAAAGACCCAGCACAGCAGCGGTCATTGTACTGAGAGTAAGAAGTCGATATTTCATGGCATGCCCCCAAAGACAAGAAAATTACGAAGCGAAGAGTGTAAACTAATTGGCCATAAGCATCTATTGCCTAAGCCGCCTACGCGCTGTGGCGATGCGCAGCTGCGGACAATAGCCGTTAGTTTTTCTAGGATTTCTTTCGCTCACCAGCTTTCTTCGTGGCAGCGCGCATAGCCGCGCCGTAGGCCTTGGATGCCCAATCACTTAAGAGCTCCGCATCTTCCATCGCCTCCTCAGGCGCCTGGTAGTAGCTCATCTTGAATTCTTTGCCCTTCTTACCGTAGCTGAAGGCTTGCAATCCCAGGCCCTCATAATCTTGTCGGTTTTGTGTATCGACCTTGAGATAGAGCTCATTGTTGGCAATAAGACCGAACATTAAGCCCTCGAGGAACACGCCAAATCCGCCAAACATGGACTTCGATTCTACCGGCCCGATAAATTGCAAGAGGTCGACGATGTGCGCAACGTATTCGCGCTGCTCTCTGCTTATAGCCAATTTTTGACTCCTCTGACGCCTACCGATCTCAACCTTACGAGCTCAGTCTTTGATGCTATGATAACCAGCTTTTCCGCGAACAAATTCGCGGTTTCCTAGACCGAAGGAGAGTCACAACATGAACGGAGCAACCGCATTAATTGAAACATTGGCAGACTGCGGAGTCGAGCTTTGCATTGCAAATCCCGGCACCTCCGAGATGCATCTAGTCCAGGCACTCGACAGCGCCCCACAAATGAAATCTGTACTCGCGCTCTTCGAAGGCGTGTGCACGGGCGCAGCCGATGGCTACGCGCGCATGACAGGCAAGCCCGCGGCCACACTGCTGCACCTAGGGCCCGGCTTAGCGAACGGCATAGCAAACCTGCACAATGCACGCCGCGCGAACTCACCAATGATCAATATCGTCGGGAACCATCCGAACTACCACGCTGGCTTCGATGCACCACTGACTTCAGATATTGAAACACTCGCGAAGAATTATTCTTCTTGGATTAAGTCTTCTAGTACCAATGAGACTCTCGCACAAGACGGCGCGGACGCGTACACCGCCACCCTGCGCCAGAGCACAGGCTCGAATGGCCAAATCGCCACATTGATTATGGGAGCGGATGCAGCCTGGGGTGAGAGCTCCGGACCGGTGATGCCGAATGCACTGCCGCAGCGCAGCAGAATAGATGAACAGGCAATCGAAAAGATAGCGCCGCTTTTAGAGAAGCGTGGCCGCAATGTGATTATTCTGGAGCACCATGCTACCGACCCTGCCGCTCTCGCCTTTGCAAGTAAAATTTCTAGCAAGACGGGTTGTCGATTATTCACCGGCACCTTCCCAGGTCGCGTCGATGGCGGCCCTGGAGCGGTAGCTGTAGAGCGCCTACCCTACTTTCCCGAGCAGGTTCTACAGACCTTAAATGGTGTTGAAAACCTCATCATAGTTGGCGGCCAAGTTCCTGCGAGCTTCTTTGCTTATCAGGGCATACCGGGACAACTCGTTCCGAAAGGCTGCAAAGTTAGCCGCCTGGCATACATAGAAGAAGATGCCATCGATGCACTGCAACGCCTAGCCGAGCGACTCGGCGCGGAAAATGAAGCAATTAAGAATTTCGAGAAGGTTGAGATTGGCAAGCCAAACGGCGAGCTCGACACCAAATCTATCATTCAATCTGTCGCGGCAACGATGCCAGAGAACGTGATCGTTGCAACTGATTCCGGAGGCGGCAATGCTGCCTATCCTTACTGTCAAAACTCTGCGCCGAATACCTGGCTTAGCCTTACCGGCGGCGCTATTGGTCAGGGCGGCCCTTGTGCCACCGGTGCAGCCCTAGCCTGTCCAGACAGACAAGTGCTAGCCATGCTTGGCGACGGCGGTGCAGCTTATACGAATCAGAGTTTCTGGACTCAGGCGAGAGAAGGCCTGAATGTCACAACGGTTATTTTCGCGAACCGCTCATACAATATTCTCAATGTGGAATATGCACGACTTGGCGTCACTGAAGTTGGGGATATAGCCGCGAGCCTATTTGATATCGGCAACCCTGCGCTCAATTGGGTCGATATGGCCAGGGGCTTCGGAGTGCCAGGCGCTACTGCCGATACTGCCGAGGAGCTATCCACCTTGCTTGAGAAGAGTTATGAGACACCCGGCCCCTTCGTTATCCAGGCCAACGCTGAAATGCAAAGATAGGACAGAAATACTACAACAAACAGTATTGCAGAAACCAAAAGAGGGCTACGTAATTAGCCCTCTTTTTTTATGCTAAGCGCACAACTTAGCCGGCTAGACCCAATCAAGATTACGTTGAATCCTTCCCAGATCCTTGTAGAACGTAGCAGACATCTCGGTGCCTTCTTCGCTATTCTTTCCGGGAAACATCAGCGTGATTATCGGGATCGTGAAGACCGGCAACAATAGCGTTAGGAACGACGGGTCGCGCCACTCTCCAAGATACTGACAAAGCTCATACCAAGTCTGCGCAAATCCACCCACGGCGGCATTCTCTGCTCCCGAGTACCAGTTGTTGAGCAGCCACATGAGTAAGCCGCTTATAAATCCTATCAACATTCCCCAGAACGCAGCCTTCTCGGTTGTCTTCTTCCAGTAAAATACATAGGTCACAGCAATAGCCGGCGGTACTACCATCGCGAACCCTAGGAGTAAGAATTGCAGCACCGAACCGAAGTTAAAATACCAGGCACAGAATGCCGCTATTGAGCCATAGATCACTGTCACCAGCTTATACAGGCGCAGCTTCTTCTCGCTAGAGAAATTTTTCGAGCCCGGAATCCAATCACTAACCAACATCGTTGCACTAGCCAAGAGAATAGGCGCGCCAGAAGAGATTACGGCGGCTAACACGGCTGCCAACGCAATTCCGCCTAGCAGCGGTCCGGTATCCATCGCAAGTTGCGCAATGTTTAGATAGCCAGATAATCCAGATTCGGAGCCATAGCTCACCATTGTTAAGATACCGATAAATCCTGCAACCATCGGCATCAATGCGGCGATTACTCCCGCTAGGAAAAAGCCAGGGATAAGATATTCCTGCTTCGCGGCTGAGCTCGCATAGTTCGCATAAATCGATGCTGCCGGCGTGTGAATCGTGGCAGAAATAAAGAGCGCGATAATTGTTGCCCAGCCGATGCCGGTAAAGCTCCACCACGACGGAATATCTTTGCCCGCCTCGGTTAACCTGATTTCCGATTGCGCGACCACTGACTCCCAACCACCTAGATTCTGCATCGCTATATAACCGATCGCAGACAGGCCGACGATGATGACTGTGCAGTGCACAATATTTGTTATCGCCGTGCCTTTTAAGCCGCCTGTGACGGTGAACAACACAATCACTACTGCACCGATGAGGATACAGAGCCCGAACGGCCATCCCGTCACGCCGCTGACTATGGTCGCTATTACGTAAGGCTCGATAATATTTACAACGAGATACTCCGCCTGCACACACAGACTAGTCAGAGACTGACAACGGCTTGAGCCGAAGCGTCTATCGAATACCTCGCCCACACTGGTAAGCCGCAACTTGCGATAAGGTATAGCGAAGAATAAACCAACCATGAACAGAGCGGCGAAGGAATTAACACCGTACCAGAGATGACCGATGCCCTCGGTAATCACATCGCCCGCGACACCATAGGTACCCGCACCACCGATGCGAGTTCCCGCTATGCCAGCTGCGAGCATGCCTACACCCAGCGTGCCACCACCGATTGCCCAGTCAGAGGAGCTTTTATTGCCACGACTGATATAAATCCCCACCGCGATGAAGAACAGCAAATACCCGAGGATCACATAAGCGGTCAAATCCATGTACAACTCCAACTCAAATTCTGATTATTTTTCAATCAGCTGAAAGATAGCAAACGAGCCCGATCCAGGCCGGCCTGATATGTATCAACCTATTTTTCTAATGTTTACGCATACTACACGAAGGCAATTGTAAGGCAACACAAAGGCCGCAAACTCCTACCGCTATTCCCATAAATACGACGTGATGCTAACGTATGTGCTTGAGCTCTAGACGAGCACCAACAGGAAAAACTATGTCTGAATTAGAACCGGGTTCCGACCTATGGCTGGCTCAAGTAGAGGAAGAAATTCTCGATCCAGACCGAGCAATCATCGACCCCCATCACCACCTCTGGAAGAGCCGCTTCAATCGCGACTACCTACTGCCTGAGCTATGGAGCGATACGGGCTCAGGTCACAATATCGTGAAGACGGTTTTCATGGAATGTCGGGCGTTCTATCGTCGTGAAGGTGAAGAGCATCTCAAGCCCATCGGAGAAACGGAAACTATTGCAGCTCTAGCCTCCGAGAGTCGAGCGGACACTTCCAATAAAGCCTACATCGCCGGCATAGTCGCTCACAGCGATCTGACCCTAGCGGGAGAATCGGAAGAACTGCTACTAGAAGCGCTAGAGCAACATCGCGCTGCGAGCAATGGCTTGCTGCGCGGCATTCGCCACTCTGCCGCACGCGATAAACGACCGGAAGACTTGTTCATCGTAGGATCTGCCCCACCTTACCTGCACGGCAGAGAACCGTTCCGTAAAGGGCTCCGAATCATCGCCGAACAAGGCCTAACTTATGATACTTGGCACTATCATCATCAGAACCTGGATTTCTTAGACCTCGCACGAGCCGTGCCAGAATGCACGATGGTCCTCGATCATTTCGGCACACCACTTGGTGTCGGCATCTATAAGCACTGTAGAGATGAGATTTTTCAGGAGTGGAAGCAGGAGATCCGCGATATTTCGGAGTGCCCAAATGTCTATGCGAAGCTAGGCGGGTTAGCAATGCCCGACAATGGTTTCGGCTGGCACTTGCAGAGTAGGCCACCAAGCTCCGACGAATTCATTAAGGAACAGAAGAAGTACTACATGCACGCCATCGAATGTTTCGGCCCCGAACGCTGCATGTTTGAGAGTAATTTCCCCGTCGATCGACTTTCAATTAACTATCATGTCTTGTTTAATGCCTACAAGAAAATGGTCGCCGATTTTAGCGAAGAACAGAAGCAAGCCATGTTCTATGGCACAGCAGAAAAAGTCTACAGCCTGCAGGACTAACAATGCCTTACCACAGCTTGATATTTGATTTAGACGGAACCTTAACGAACCCACTGACCGGCATCGTACGTTGCATGAACTACGCCCTGAGCAGTCATGACCACCAGGTGAAATCCGAGCAGGAGATCAAACCCTATATCGGGCCGCCTCTGGAGGTCGCATTAAGTGAGCTATCGGGGAGCACGGACGAGGCCCACATCAAAGAATTAGTTGCCACCTACAGAGAACGCTATGGGGAGATAGGCTACAGAGAGAATGTCGTCTATGAGGGTATCTTTGATCTATTAAACACCCTTCAAGGACAAGGATTTCGAATGGGGGTATGCACCTCCAAGTTCGAAAAATACGCGATCAAGGTGCTGGTAGAATTTAAGCTCGATAAATACTTTACGTTCGTGAGCGGAAGTGGCGCTTACGGGACTGCTAAGCCTGATCAACTGCGCGAGCTATTAGAGTCAAAAATTGTCTTAGATAGTTCGCTGATGATCGGTGATCGCTACATCGACCTAAGCTCTGCGCATAAAACGGGGCTGCGCTCTGCCGGCGTGCTTTGGGGCTATGGATGTTTAGAAGAATTGACTGCTGAAGAACCCACGTTTATAGCCGAATCTCCCGCTCACTTAGGTGCTTCCATTATTGAAAAGGGTCAGTAAGGGCTATTTCTTTCTAAGTCGCTTAATCACAGCGCTGCTCGTTAGCACAACAGTCTCACCAACAAAGAGTTCGCAGCGAGAGAACACCATAGAGCCTCCGCGTCGGGTCAGCTCTCCTCTACCCTCAACCAGATCCCCTTTGTAGGCTGGCGCAATGAATTCGCTGTTGCAACTCACTGTGACAACACTGTCAGTTTCACCACCATTTGCACAGAGGCAGAGCGTGTAGTCCGCCAGCGCCATCATCACTCCGCCGTGCAAGGAATCATGCGCATTGCAGTGATGCTCCTGTACACGAAATGCGCTTCGACTGTTCTCGCCATCCATGGTAAAGAAGAAGGGACCAATATAATCCTCGGCCTTATCACCTTCCCAATGACGATAACTAGAATCAATCTCGTAGTCTTCGGGTTTTACACTCATCTAATCATCTCTTCGATCTACACTCATTGTTTACTAGTCATCATCGTCATCAGGCACGGCCAAGTCTACGGCAGCCCCGGCGACCTTAAAGGGCACCTTTGCTACTTCGATCGTCGTATCTACCACAGCACCGACTACCGCACCCACGCAGGAAAATAACAGCAGGCAGAGGGCGACCAGCATGAGCGATCTGAATTTCCTGAATTGAACAGTAAGAAGTTTCATAAAATTAATTGCCAATACCCCACATCTACGAATTCACCAAATTTGTATCCGACCTCAGAGAACTCACCGGCCTTGGTGAATCCGAGATTCTCGCGCAATGCAACACTACTCACATTGGGAGAGCGATACTTGCGTATTAGACACTGTATCGGCTTGTTACGTAATTCATCAATAAGATGTTGATACAACTATCTGGCGTGCCTTTCGAATTAGCTCTACGTATCATCCTTCGCTCTTTATTTGTTGGCTTGCCTAACGTTAGCGCTCACCGGTAAAAGGCTGCACGTCATCAATTCCCGCCCCGCTCTCTACCAACGCTGCGAAGTCATCTGCCAGACGCTTACTCTTCTCGAGAACGGTAGACCAGTAAGCAACGCGACTGGAATAGTCGAGGGTCTCGAAGTCTGTTCGATCTGGAATCTTACCATAGGGTAGGTCGGTAACAAATTCTTTAGAGGGAACAACCATTACTACGTTCTCGAAGTTCTTAAGGTCAACCCGGCGCCAAGGAACTCGCTTATCAAACCAACCCGGTATCACCGCCGATGAAAAATGAGGATACAAGACCAGATCGTCGCCTGCGTGAAAGGGAAAGTCGAAATGGTAATCTGTGATGCCACCATCCCAATACATGCCACGCTTCGCACTGTGAATATCACGCACACCATTTAGCACAAAGGGAATGGAACCACTCGCCATCATGGCATCCATCAGGTTTTCTTCGCTTATAGCAACATGAGCAGTCGCCAGGTCGTTGGCATTCCTAAAGGGCGACAGCGGCCCCATATTAGAAAAAATATTCCGCTCAAAGAAAAGAGAGAGCGTCTTCCTGCTGGCGGTATTTAACAAGGCACTGCTTAACAACTGAAGCATGCGCAACTGCTTTACTCGTGACGAGCCAATGCCTCGCGCACGGTCAGCAATTATATGGGTCCTGAAAACCTCGTTAGCAACGATCTCTTTTACGCCACCCGGCCCAAGAGTCTCCGCTAGCATCTCTCGCGCTTGGTCAGTTATCTCATCGGTGGTTGGTTGTTCGGAGTACTGCTCCTCGCTGTAGCGTTTCGCGAGACGCTCGATAGCTGCCACTGGGTCAGAGGTTGCGAGACAGCACATTCTCCAGGCGCCTGCTGAAGAACCCAGCGTTATCAACTCCCGCTCCCTATCCGCGAAAAACTCACCGAAAATATAGCGATCGAGACCAAACAGCACAAACCATTTAGGCCCCCCAGAGGCACCTAGCATGACCTTAAACTGATCGGCATTGAGTCCTTCATTACGAAGACGCTGCAAAGCGTGAGGGCCGGCAAAAATAGTAAGGGATGACATCAGGCGCTAATGATATAATCGCGGGCGCTCGCAGGCTATAGCCATGATTCGTAGCAACCGAGCAATTCCACTCACCAAGCCTTGAAATTGCACCCATGTTCAGCAAGCTGCTCACCGAGCGAAAGACACTCCTCTACCTGCTGGCGATAGGCAACACGATCGCCTTTGCCACATGGCAGGTAATGCTTAACAATTTTGCCGTAGAGCAGGCCGCCTTTACCGGCGAAGAGATCGGCATCCTGCAAAGTCTCCGTGAAGTGCCGGGCTTCCTCGCCTTCACCGCTATTTTAGTGATGATATTCATCAGGCAACAGACCTTCGCCATACTCGCCCTGCTCACGCTAGGCATAGGCACCGCCATTACCGCCTTCTATCCAACTGCCCTGTGGCTCTATTTCGCCACGGTAGTCATGTCGATAGGTTTCCACTATCTAGAGACTCTGCACAATTCCCTAAGCCTGCAATGGCTGAGCAAGGATGAAGCGCCGAAAATGCTCGGAAAAATACTGAGCGTCCGTGCCCTGTGTAACTTCATGATCCTGGGCACGCTCTACATCTATCTGATGTTCTTTGCAGCCAACTACAACCTCATTTACATGCTCGCTGGATTCTCCGCCGCGGCTATCGGTATTTTCTGCTGGCTCGCCATCCCGCATTTCGACGATGGCGTCGCACAGAAGAAGACTCTGTTCCTACGCAAGAAATACTGGCTGTACTATTTACTGACGTTCTTCGCCGGCGCTAGGCGGCAGATATTCGTCGTGTTCGCTGGCTTTCTACTCGTAGAGAAGTTCGATTTCCCGATCGAGGACGTAGTGATGCTGACGCTCGTAAACGCGGCACTCACCTTCTACCTAGCACCCAAGATTGGACGCTTGATCAGCTACATTGGCGAGAGGCGCGCACTCACGCTCGAATACATTGGACTGATAGTCATCTTCGTCAGCTACGCCTTCGTGGACACGATCGAATTCGCGATCGCCCTCTATCTGCTAGACCATATGTTCTTTGCCATGGCGATAGCCATCAAGACCTATTTCCAGAAGATCGCCGACCCGGCAGATATTGCAGCCACCTCCAGCATCAGCTTCACCATCAACCACATAGCGGCAGTCGTGCTGCCTGCACTGTTGGGGCTTGTATGGGTGATCAATCACAGCGCCGTATTCCTGATTGGCGCAGCGATTGCCTGCGCCTCCTTAGTCCTGTCACAGCTCATACCAGACCATCCGCGGCCCTCTGCAGAGACTCGATTAAGCAGCACACAGCCCAGCTAAGCTGATTCTCGCCTTCCTTAACGTTAAATAACGTTACTTCACTTATTCTGAGTGATTTTTTGCCGTATCTTTCGATCCCTTACTAGCAATCTGCTCAAGCATCAAAGCCTAACCGGCCTTAGAAATGAGCAAGTAGAAGGAAGCGAGAGAACCGTGACAAGGCGCATTAAATTCCCCGTAATCACTACCGCTATCGCTTGCTGCCTAGGCAGTCAATTGGCGTATTCACAAGATACCGATCAGATCGAGGAGGTCGTCGTATGGGGGCGCTCTCTGCAACTGCTAGGCAATACCAATTCTGCCTCTAAAGGCGTGGTCGGCTACAGCGATTTCTCGACTCGTCCACTGTCTCGAGTCGCGGAGCTGGTCGAGGTCGTGCCTGGCATGATTGCCACTCAGCACAGCGGCCCCGGCAAGGCGAATCAGTATTTTCTGCGCGGCATCAACCTCGATCATGGCTCCGACTTCTCTACCTACTTCGATGGTATGCCGGTTAATTTCCGCACCCATGCACACGCTCAAGGCTACATGGACCTGAACTTCATCATTCCAGAGATCATCGAGAGAGTGGATTTCCAGAAGGGCCCCTACTTTGCGGACACCGGAGACTTCTCGCTAGCCGGCTCCAGTTCCATGAAGACCTACGATACTCTTGATGAAAATTTCACGGAGATAACCTTCGGCTCAGAAGACGAAGTTCGTATAGTGACCGCAAATTCCTTTCAACTGGACAGCGGCAGCCTGCTCGCGGCCTTCGAACATCATCGATCCGACGGTCATTTCGACCTAGATCAGGATGTACGCAAATACAACGGCCTGCTCAAGTACTCCGGGACCATAGCTGACATACCTAGCCGCATAACCTTCTCCGCCTATGACTCCCAGTGGATATCAACGAATCAGGTGCCACAGCGCGCCGTAGATAACGGCCTAATCTCGCGCTTTGGGTTCATTGACCCGGATCTAGGCGGCGAGTCGCACAGATACTCACTAACCGGGAATTTCGAAATCAATAGCTGGGACCTGAATCTATATGCTAGCTCCTACTATATGAGCCTGATTAACAATCCGACTTACTTCCTCAACAACCCGACAGACGGGGACGAGTTTGAGCAGGAAGATGAACGACGCCTGTTCGGTGGTTCGCTACGCAAGCGCAGCGAGTCGGAATTATTCGGCCTACCTACCGCTGCGACTGCCGGCATCGACATTCGTTACGATGATGTGAATGAGCTAAATCTCTTCAGTACGATTAGCCGTCGCCGCGTCAGCAGCATCCGGGAAGACGAAGCAGAGGAATTCAGTGCCGGATTGTTCGCCGAATCACAGATCTCCTTGACCGACAAACTCCGCGCCACTCTCGGCATACGGGTTGATTACTATGATTTCGAAGTCGATGCACTGCGCGCAGGCAATTCCGGCAGTGATCAAGACTCACTCTGGCAGCCGAACATCGGACTCGCCTATCGCGTAAACGAAAATATCGAGCTTTACCTGAACTATGGCCACGGCTTTCATTCCAACGACGTGCGCGCAGCCGTCAATACCATAGACCCAGTTACCGGAGACCCAACGCAGGCGCAAGATGTACTTGTCGAGGGCAAGGGTAGTGAGATCGGCTTTCGTTACGACACGCTAAATGGATTCAATATAGCTATCGCCGCCTTCGAGTTACGCACAGACTCAGAATTGGTATTCGTTGGTGATGCCGGAACCACCGAGCCTAGCGATCCAACTAGCCGCAACGGTGTCGAAATCAATTCCTTCTGGGAAATTAGCGAAAGCTGGGTTTTCGATTTTAGTGCAGCGAAAACCAGCGGCTACTTTCGTGGACTACCCTCGAATGCCGATAGCATTACCGACGCACACGAGGAAGTACTCGCTGCAGGCCTTACCCACGTAGGCAACAACGGCCTGACCGCTAGCCTGCGTGTCCGCCACTTCAGCGATGCCGCACTAACCGAGGACGAAAGCGTACAGAAGGACGGTTCAACGCTCGTACACGCCGGTGTATCCTATCAATTCAATGATTGGGAGATTGGGGTCGACGTTCTAAACTTGTTGGACGCGGAAGACGACGACATCGCCTATTTCTTCGAGTCACAACTTGCTGGCGAGACGACTGGAGTAGAAGATATTCATTTCCATCCCTCGAATCCGCGCCATATTCGACTACTTCTGAAGTACCGCTTCTAGAACAACAGGCATGAAAAAAGCCCGCCAACATTGCTGACGGGCTTTCTTTAAAAGCGCTGTGCTCTGCCTAGAAGAGGTGTTAGTGCCCTTCTTCAAACACTACCGTAAAACTCACAGGAACCGCACGACTAATGCTAGGCAGTCCAGCTACTTCCCGCAGCATCTCGACACCCGCTGTAAGAGAGAATGAATCGGCCATAACGATGAGTGGCTTCAGCGTCGAGACGATAACGCCCTCGCCAGTGCGCGTAATCTGAACATCTGCCGCTAAGGCAACACTCTGACCATGCAGGGATAATTCAAAGTCGATCTGCCTAGCAACAGATGCACCGGCATCCATACCTGTTAGCGCATCCAGATTGATCGAACCATTAATAGTGGCATCTGGAAATAGGCTCGTCTCGAACAGCATCTCTTGTATGCGCTCGTTTCGAATTGCGATCATGGTGTTCACGCTAGCCAACTCGATGCTGATATCCACATCTCCGGAGTCACCAATTGTGCCCGAGAGGGCGTCGAAGGTATGCACCTCGGCGACGTGCTCTGCCTTCACTGTAACGAAGCTAACGCTAGAAGCATCGTTGTCCAGCGACCAGTGAGCCTGCGCTGCACCCGTAAATATAATTGCAGCCAACACAGCTGCGAACCTAGCTTGTAGTGATTTCGAGATCATTCTTACACTCCTATTTCTTATTTCCTATTAATCAAAAATGTATTAGCCGAAAACGTCTTGAGCCAAACGCGAATTGGGTGACTCAGTTTGTTAATTCTTTAAGTGAACCCCTAATAGAGCAACTTCAAAGGCGCCTAGCTTACTGCAAAATACTGACAAGTGACTATCAAAGTTGAAGAAATATCCAATTTCACGGTCATACTAGGGCCACAGTATGCGCAATACCGCTTTGAGCGCTGTGCTCTAGCAGTTAGAATCGGTTTCTCCAGTAAGTTAGTGACGGCCGCGCCGGCAACTCAACCGCCGATTCAGCTCATTGAAGACTTACTGGCTTTTCCATTTAATCTAGGCAAACCATAGTCAGGCATGAAATCAAACACTAACAGCCCCATCGTAAAGCAATTGGTTTTGATTGGCGGCGGCCACAGCCATCTGGCCGTATTGAAGCAGTTTGGCATGAACCCGGTTCCTGGACTTGGCGTCACCCTGATCAGCCGAGACATAGAAACCCCGTATTCCGGCTCCCTGCCTGGCCACATCAGTGGGTTCTATGAGCGCGACGATATTCATATTGACCTCCGACCCTTGGCACAATTTGCAGGGGCGCGACTAATTCAAAGTGAAATCACTCGCATCGATTTCGAGCAGAAAATCATTCACTGCGAGGGCAGACCAACAATCGAGTTTGATCTCATATCTTTGAATATTGGGTCAAAGCCGAATGCCATCAAGATCCCAGGGGCATCGGAGTTTGCGATAGGCATAAAGCCCATCGATCAGTTCCTCATGCATTGGCAGAAAATTTATGCCGAGATGCTAGATGTCATTGGCATCAAAAAGAAATCTTACCGGTTCCTAATAGTAGGTGGGGGTCCTGCGAGTATTGAACTCGCGTTCGCTGTACAACAACGTATCCACAGTGAACTGAAGATAAAGGATTACGAAAACTCGCCCCTAGAAATCGGCATCGTCACAGCCGACAAAGAAGTGCTCAAATTTCATAACAGTAAGGTTCGCCATTTTGTTAAGGCCGAACTCGCCACCCGCGGGATCGAGGTGTTACTGGAACACGAGGTCATCGAATTTGGCGCTGGGAAGATTCATTGCAACAACGAACGCGCAATCGAAGCCGATTCAATGGTGTATGCAACAGGAGCCAGCATAGCATCCTGGCCAGAAGAATGCGGGCTCGCAATCGGCGACGATGGCTTCATCGAAGTGAACGACTTCCTGCAATCAACCAGCCATGAATTCGTCTTCGCTGCGGGCGATGCCGCCACCATCAAAGGCGAGCCCAGACCAAAGTCTGGCGTGTATGCGGTACGCCAGGGCAAGCCGCTGGCAGAAAATCTGCAGCGCTTCGCCACCGCCAAGAACCTGAAGCCCTATTCCCCGCAGAAGCATGCCTTGGCGCTGATCAATCTCGGCAACAAGAGAGCCATCGCATCGCGCAACAACCTATTCTTTCAAGGGCGCTCTGTCTGGTCGCTAAAAAACTCTATTGATACTGGCTTCATTCGGAAATACAGCCAGTTCCCAGTGATGCCCGACAACTTCGAAATCGCCAAGGGCCTAGTCGATGATGCTACGGAACAGCAGCTTCGAAAGCACGCGATGCGTTGTGCCGGCTGTGGCGCCAAGATTGCCGGCGACGCGCTACAAGAAGTACTGCAAGAATTGCCCCGTCATGACAACCCAGACATTCTCTCCTCTGGATCCGCAACTGAAGATGCGGCGCTGATTCAATTGAATGATGGCCGCGTCCTGCTGCAGAGCGTAGACCAACTAAGCGCCTTTATTAGCGATCCCTGGCTGTTCGCCAAGATCGCAAGTAACCACTGCATGAGCGACATCTATGCGATGGGGTGTATGCCTCATTCCGCTCTCGCCATTGTAGGCGTGCCCGCTGCGAGCAAGAAGATTAGCAAGGGACAGCTTCGCGAGATCATGCATGGCTGCAGCGCAGCGCTTCAGGAAAATGACTGCGCGTTAGTAGGCGGCCATTCCGCCGAATCTAAAGATCTGCAATTCGGTCTCTGTGTAAACGGCTTCGCCGAGCGCGATGCACTGCTTAGCAAGGACGGAATGCAAACTGGAGACATCGTCATCCTCTGCAAGCCTCTCGGAACCGGCACTCTCCTAGCAGCAGACATGCGCTTCAAGGCGAAGCATCGTTGGATGCAAGAAGCTCTGACTCAGATGCTGATATCGAACAGGAAAGCGGCACAGTGTTTTATCCAATACAAAGCTACGGCCTGTACCGATATAACCGGTTTCGGACTCGCCGGTCATCTATTCGAGATGCTTACTCCAAACAACGTGGAGTTAGAACTGAGTCTGACCGACCTCCCTGTACTTGATGGCGCATTGGAGACACTACAGCAAGGAATTTTAAGCTCACTGCACGCCGACAATGCACTCGTCAGTCGCGACATCTTCAATAGCGAAGCGTTTCGAGACAATCCACGCTTCGATTTACTATTCGATCCGCAGACCGCAGGAGGTTTGTTAGCAAGTGTGGCAGAAGACCAAGCCGAAAGCTGCATCAAGCAACTTCGCGAATCAGGATACGCACAGGCTAAGGCCATAGGGCGAGTCGCTAAAACGAGCGCTCAGCTACCTGCATTGATTCTGAAATAGAGCACAAACGCTTCTGCTGCTCTATTGGGAAAAACGGTTAAGTTGGTTAACTACATTGCGTAGTTCAACGATGTTGCCCGCGATATCCTTCAGATAGATGGAACGACCCAGACCCTGCGCGCCAAACCGATCTTGAAAATCTTCTACTTCAACTCCATTTTCCTGCAAGTAAGCCTTTAGCGCTTCTTCTCCAACTGGCTCGATCTGCAGACAGAAATGATCCACATTGTGTCCCTCCTCGCCAGGAGAAGGACCTCCCGCCTTTCCCAACTCACCATCGACATTCACAATATCGATCAATGAATCGCCGGCCCTCAATTGTGTTAACCCCAGTTCATCTGCGGTCTCTCGTTCCAACACACAGCCCAACACATCGCAGTAAAAAGCGATGAGCTCTCGATAGCGATCGGTTCGCAGCACGATGTGATCTATTAGCTTTGGCTTAATCATAGTATTTGCTTAATCCTGGGACATTTACAGCTATTCTAAGACATTGATTCAACTTATATCCACCGCCTTTGAAAACGCGCTTGCTGGAAGATGAATGTCAGCTGGGGTATAGTCCTCTGCAGAATTTATACTGCCTAGCAGGGTTATACAATGAAGTTATTCCGCACTGTTTATCGCACAAGCATCACCGCAGCATCGCTAGCCACTCTCTGTCTGAGCACAGCTAGTTTTTCCCAGATTGATGGTGCCGCATCGGTCTTACAGCGTTACGGTAATCTCGATATAGAGCGCATAGGCCCCACGATAGATGCCGAACTTGGACAGAAATATCTGCGCCGCGGCAATACCTACAGCAACCTGGAACGCTTCGAAGAGGCTATCGACGAATACAGAAAGGCGATCAGCGCGGACCCGAGTCTTGCGGATGCCATTCGCAATCTCGCCAACACCTACTATTATCTGGAACGCTTTGATGAAGCGAAGCCCTTGCTTGCACGCTTCATACGGCTGCAAACAACGACTACCGCTGCATTGATTGCCGCGGTAACGACATTAGGCGAGCTCGAGCGTAGCGATGGCAACTATGCCGCATCGATTACCTTTGACTTGCGCGCGATTGAGCTGAGTTCCGACAACGATTCACAAGTACACATTATGGCGAACACCTATAACAACGCAGGTGAGGCCGACAAGGCCATTGCTGTCTATCAAAAGGCAGTTGAAGTAATGCCAGATAACGCCTTCTTCGATAGAAGCCTTGGACGGATACTGGAACAGGAGAATAGAATCGAGGACGCACTTCAGGCCTATGAATCTGCCGCCGCGAAAAATCCTGATTCGGATTTCTATTCTCAGCTTGTGGAATCGACGCGTAGTCGCTTATAGCATTTGTCTCTTAGTCGATCGCAGCGACCAGCTCATCCCGCTCTCGCTCAGGCAGATCTGCTATACGACCAACCTCCGCATAGAACGCGGGAAAATCTTGATTCGACCGATCGAAGACTACCGCGAAGAATGGCAGTAAATCATTGTAGGAAGCGACCGTAGACAGTTGCGCATTGTTAAGCGATCGCGAGAACCAACCATCGTATCCCTCATAGCCTTGCCACTGTTGCTTCAGCGCTGCATATTCTTCGCGCATTGATTGCTGCAGCTCCATCTTTTGGCTGCGCATTGAAGACTCCACAACATCTTGCTGATAGAGCAACTCAAAACGATCTCGATAGTCGGTAACCAGGTCAACAAACTGCTGCTGCCGATCATAGTCCAGCAGAGCCGCATCGATGTTGGACACTTCGTTGCTCTTCGTGAGCCAACGCCTGACTCCCTCTCTTTCTACCGCGGTAGCAAAACTCTCATTGAAGGTTGTATCGCCAGACAAATAGACGAGTTGGTGTGCTAGCTCGTGAAATATCAACCCAGCGAGCTGATAATCGACACGATTCAAAACCGTGCTAAGTAGTGAGTCTTCGAACCAGCCTAGCGTCGAATACGCGTCGACCCCACCGGTGTAGACATCAAAGCCGTCTTCCTCCAGTTTCGCAGCGTAGCCCAGGGCAGACTGCTCTGTGAAGTAACCACGATAAGCTACGCAGCCTGCTACCGGATAGCACCAATTCACTGGATCGACGGAAAATTCCGGCGCGGCGAACACATTCCAGACCACGTGCTCTCGCTCTATATCGACATAGGTAGAGTAGTTCTCGCCCACCGGCAGGCCCAGCTCATGTTCGGCAAACTCGCGAATATCCATGACTCGTGCAAACTTTCCTGCCAACTCATCTGACAGATCTGGCTGCTCAATCAGGCGTTGAATATCCTCACGCCCGAATACGATTGTTAGCTGGCCGCGCGCTGCCTGCGAGTAATAGCCAACGGTCTCGCAGGAGATGAGCGCGATAGAGAGCAGCACAAGGAGAGCCGCCTTCACGCCGTTCGATCTAAGAAGTGTGCGAGCACTGTGCACCAATTACTCTCCTTGCAGCGTCGCGATCAATGTTCGCGCACTCGCGCTATTACGATGCTCGCCCAGATAAACACCCTGCCATGTTCCAAGCTGCAGTCGTCCCTGCCCGATAGGCAGACTTATCTCACAGCCGAGCAGGCCTGACTTGATATGAGCCGGCATGTCGTCGGAACCCTCAAAGGTGTGTTCAAAGTAAGGCGCACCTTCCGGTGCGAGTTGATTGAAATGCGATTCCATATCGCGCCGCACCGAGCTGTCTGCATTTTCATTGATGCTCAACGAGGCCGAGGTGTGCTGCAAAAACAGATGCAATATACCAACGTTGATAGTTGAAAGCTCAGGTAGGGCCTCAAGTATTTCATCACTGACAAGATGAAAGCCGCGCGGCTTCGCCCGAAGTTTGATCGACTTCTGCAACCAAGTCATCTAGAGACCAACCAACTCGATCTCAAAGAGGTGCGCCCAATGCTTACCAGTCACAAACAGGCGTTCTGCCTCGGCGTCCCAGGCGATGCCATTGAGCACCGCCTCCGAGCTTCCCAACTGAGTCTGCGCGGACAAGCCAGTCAAATCTATGATGGAATTGACTTCACCACTGTCGGGATCAATGCGCAGAATGAAATCTGTTTGCCAGACATTCGCCCAAACCTCGCCGTTGATATATTCCAGCTCATTCAATTGGTTTATGGCATTGCCGTCGAGCCGGACTTCAACCTTGCGCTCCGGCGCGAATGTATTTGGGTCCATGAATTGTAGCGTCGCTGTCCCGTCACTTAGGATCAGATGACTGCCATCGTAGGCGAGCCCCCAGCCCTGCGTCGCGTTGTAATGTGATTCAATCGATTCGAATGTCGTCTTGTCGTGCACGAAGACGAGATGAGACTGCCAAGTAAGTTGATAGATCTTATCGTCGACTATCTCGATGCCTTCTCCGAAGTAGCGCTGTGACATACTCTTGCTCTGCAGGACCTCGCCATCCTCGAGATTTATCTTGCTCAGGCTTGATTGGCCGTTCTTGCCAGTCCCCTCAAACAGAAAACCTTCGTGATAGACCAGGCCTTGCGTAAAGGAATTGATGTTGTGTGGGTAGGTATTCAGGATATTGTAGCCATAGCGAGCCACCTGCTCTTGTGCCTGCGACAGAGGATGCACAGCACAAAATAACAAGAAGAGTAATACCTGTGATTGCTTAAGCCGAATACTCAAAATTTGTCCCCTGATATCCCATGTTATAGTGTAGCCCGGACGCATTAATCAAAACTGAATGATCGGAGTACTGTATGGCGGATGACTGTCTGTTTTGTAAAATTATCGCAGGGGAAATACCCTCTAACAAGGTTTATTCCGACGATGACGTGTACGCCTTTCATGATATCAACCCCGCGGCACCTACGCATATCCTAATTATTCCCAAGAAACATCTGAACTATGTAAGTTCCGCCAATAAAGGCGATGAGGCGCTGCTGGGTAAATTGCTATTGAAAGCCAATCAGATCGCCGCCGATCAAGGCCTCAGTGAAAATGGGTTTCGCTACGTGATTAATACTGGTAGCGACGGTGGACAGACTGTCTTTCACCTGCACCTGCATATTCTCGGTGGTCGCGCGCTTGGCTGGCCTCCAGGCTAATACCGATAAGTCTAGCATCAGCAAATTGCGTACAAAAACTAACTACGCAGCCGCTGCAGCTGTGACTGCTCGGCATCGAACACGCCCTTCTCGGTAATAATTTTTGTGACTAGGCGCGCGGGCGTTACATCGAATCCGAAGTTGCTCACCGCTACATCTTCAGGACAGAGTCTAATCTTACTTAATAGCCCATTTGCATCGATGCCGCTGAGATGACTAACTTCTTCGACGTCACGCTCTTCTATCGGAATTTCTTTGATGCCGTCCGTCAGCGTAAAATCAATGCTCGACACCGGTAGAGCAACGAAGAATGGCACGTCATTATCGAACGCCGCCAACGCCTTCAGATAAGTACCAACCTTATTGCAGACGTCACCGGTGATTGTAGTTCTATCGCTGCCTACGACACAGCAGTCCACTAAACCCTGCTGCATAAGATGGCCGCCCGCATTATCCACGATCAGCGTATGCGCTATCTCTTGCTGGCCGAGTTCCCAACAGGTAAGCGACGCTCCCTGATTCCGAGGTCGGGTCTCATCGACCCAAACATGAAGCGGCACTCCTGCCTCGGCCGTCTTATAAACGACAGAAAGCGCCGTCCCCCAATCAACAGCCGCTAAGGCGCCCGCGTTGCAGTGAGTGAGAACATTTAACGGCTTACTCTGATCATCCTTAGCATCCCATATCTCTTGCAGTAGCTTCGCGCCCTGCGTGCCAATGTCGGCGCATATCGCACTGTCCTCGGCCTCCATCGCCTGCGCTTGCTGCAAAGCAACTTCGACTCGCTTATCGACTAGGGTGTTGCGTAGCGCTGCATTCATTCTATCGAGAGCCCACTGCAGGTTTACGGCGGTAGGCCGCGTGGCAGCTAATCTATCCACCGCGACCGCTAGCTGATTAGGATCTTCAAGCAGCGCCAGATACACCCCATAGACGGCAGTCACTCCGATCAGAGGCGCGCCGCGAACCTGCATAGCTTCGATTGCGTGACAGGCATCGGCTAGGGAATTAAGTGTAACGATCTCGAAGCGATGAGGCAGGCGAGTCTGATCGATGATATTGACGCTATTGTCAGACTCATCGAACCAGATGCTTTGGAAATGCTGACCATTCACGTTCATAGTCGTATCACCTTAGTATTGAATTGAGATAGTAGTGAAATTAGATAACGCGCTCATTGCCACCGTCGACTGGTAACTGCGCTCCGGTAGTCTTGGCGAGTGATTCTCCTGCAAATATGGCAACAGCCTTCGCAACGTCGATTGATGCGACCTCGGTGCGTAGCACATTCGAGGTCTTATATTCCTCAACACTAAGACCATAGTGTTCGGCTCGGCTGGCCAATACTTCGTCCGTCCATATCGCCGTATCATACACGGCATTCGGGTGCAACACGTTGACGCGTATGCCTGACTCGCCTAACTCCAGTGCAGCGACGCGCGCCATCTGTGTAAGGCCTGCCTTCGCTACCGAATAGGCGGCAGCACCTGGCCCTGGTGCAGGCACATTCTTAGACGCAACGATAACTACCGCCGGATCGAACCCATTTTTTAGAAAAGGCACAGCGCAGCGCAGCAGTTTCATGTGCGAGCCCAGATTCAAGCGCTGTGATGATTCCCAGTTGTTGTCGTCCATGTCTTCCAGCAATTGACTCGCGGGAAAACTACCGGCATTGCTAACTACGATATCGATGCCGCCGAATTCGACGACCATCTGGCATAGCGCAGAATCAATTGCCACAGAGTCGGTGACATCGCAGTGAACAGGCAACACTGCCGCGCTTTCGAATTGAGTCGCGAAGCCCTGGGCGATATCGAGCGCCAACACTACAGCGCCCTTTTCTACGAATCCCTGTACGCAGGCTCTTCCTATACCCGATGCGGCTCCACTCACTACCACCACCTTGCCTTCGAACTCCGGCGCCTTGCTTGAGGATTTCAATTTCGCCTGCTCAAGCTCCCAGTATTCAACGTCGAATAGATCCTTACTCGGCAGTGCCTGCCAGCCTCCCAACTGCTCAGCTTGCTGGATCGACTTAATTGTATGCTGCGAGATATCCTGCACTATCCCTAGGCGCTTCTGGTTAGGTGCTAAATAGACCATACCCTTGTCACGCCAGACGCCATAGCGTGGCATGCTATCTAGGCAATGATGGGTGTCATCGCTATGCTTCTCGAAATAGTCACGGTAATCAGCTTGGAACTGCTGCAGCCCGGGCACAGGGTCATCTGCAAATATGGCCGCGAAGGCTTTCGTGTGTATCGTGTGATCGGGCGTTAGCGGGCCGCGTGTCGCCAGGTCATGGCAGTTCTCTAGGCTCGCGAATCCAGCCGCCGGCCTTGAAGCCTCAAGCCTAAGCAAAACCGGCCTGCCAATAACATCTGTAGCCGCTAGTCGCAGACGGCTGAGCTGCAGACAATCTTCCGCGTCCGGGGCATAGGTAGCAGCAGCTAATTCGAGCGCATCCATCTTTTCATCTAGGAACTGCTCAGCCTTGCTAACAAGCTCGATCATTGTGCTATAGCTAGCCTCGGCATCTTCATCGAAAGTAAATATGCCATGGTGTAATAAGATTATGCCGCGCAGCGATGACCATTGAACCGAAGCAGTCGCCTGCGCCACCTGCTTAGCCAATATAAAACCGGGCATCGTATAGGGCAGTATCAATACCTCATCGCCATAGATTTCCTGCAGCATAGCCTCACCATCCGGGCTATTGCTTATCGCAACGACCGCATCGGCATGACTGTGATCTACGTATTTGTGAGGGATGAGCGCATGTAGGATAGCTTCGACCGAGGGCGTCGGCGCCGCAGGGTCTAGGAGAGCGAGACGGAGTTGGCGCATCATCTCGCTATCGCTGAGGCTATCGAGCTCCCCCAAACGCAGGAGATAGTCCATCTTCACCGCTGGAAAACCCGCGCATTCTATAGTGCGCAAATCCCATCCAGAGCCTTTCACGAACAGAACAGACTCCGTTTCACCGAATACATTCTGCAACTCTCCCTTCACGGAGGTATTGCCCCCTCCATGGAGCACGAGGTCGGCGTCCGCGCCCAGTAGCTGCGATGTATAGACACGCAGACCAAGATCATCGTCTTCGCTCGCATGGGCAATAGCTTCGGATTCAATCCAGCGATTTTTCATGATGTTTAACAACTCGGTTGGGGATCATCAGAGACAGCGACCCTAAACGAAAAACGCACCATCATAATCGATAGTGCGTTTCCTTTAATTCTCATCTGACTGATCGCAGTTAATAACTGCAAGTGTTTGTCATCTAGTCGCTATTAAGGCTCGACAATAGAGATATTCGCCATGCCTGCTTGCCGTGCCGCATCCATGATCATTACCAAGGAAGAGACATCAGATGCATTATCCGGCTGAATAATTACCGAGGCAGAGGGGTTTTCAGCTTTGAGCTGGTCGATATTGGAGCGAATGAAGTTTGGCAGAATAGGACGTGGATTACCGTTAAGGATAATCTCGTTATTAGCACCAATCTCAAAAAGAATGTTCTTTTTCTCATCATCCGGTGGCGGCTGATCGGTATTATTGTTGTCGCTACTCGCAGCACTCACCGAAGTCTCGGAGAGAAATGTTGCTGTTACTACGAAGAAAATCAATAAGATAAAGACCACGTCCAACATCGGGGTAAGGTCAATTTTAGTATCGTCGCTCTTCTTCCTGCCGGCTATTTTTTTCATTGTCTTATCCTAACTGCCTATGTCCTAACTACTTAAGCTGCAATGGCTCGCAGCGGTGCATCAAATCTGGACTGATCCCACAAATGAGGGAATCGAGGCTTGGAGTATAGCAATCCTTTCGACTGAATTAAAAGCAGGATTTCAGGGCTTCTTGCTCGCCTTTCTTCCAGGCAATAAAAAAGGGAGGCTGTAGCCTCCCTTTTTTATTGCCGTGAACGTAAATACGCGGGCGCCTATATATAACTACTTGATTTTTAACACTTTCCTTTCAAGCAACATACCTGCATTGGTTTTTTTACTTCTGCAGCGATGCAACACTGAACTTAATAAGCTCTTTCAGCTGCTTTGGAGTCTTACCGTCTCGGCTATTTACTCGGATGCCGTGAAGGCTGTTCATCAGAACTTCGGCAGCAAATTCTGCGCTGACGCCCTTCTTCATCTTACGGTTCTTATGGGCTTCCTTCAGACGAGCTACTAGCGCCTTACGAATAGTGGCAAGAGAGCCTCGGACAACCTTACGCATTTCCTTGTCGTAGTTGATGCTCTCGCAGACCGAATTTACCAGCAAACAGCCCATGCTGCGGTGCCTGTTTGTCACATTGAGAGCCGTCTCTTCGAAATAAGCTTCGATAGCTTCCCAGGCGCCAAGTTTAGAATTCTTCAGAGAGGCCGCAATCTGTTTGTCCACCACCTTATTGTACTGATCGACACAAGACTTGAAGAAAGTGTCCTTGTCACCGAAAGAGTTATAGAGAGTTCCTCGATTGATACCCGTGCAATCTAGCAATTTTTGAACGGAGCTCGCCTCGTACCCTTCGCGCCAGAACTGTTCCATCGCGTTGGTTAAAACTTTGTTTTCATCAAATTCGACTGGTCGTGCCATATATGTCTACTCAATCCGTGCGTTAAAGTGAATGGGTTAAAAAAGTTGCCCGCACAAGAAATAGACCTGCATTTCGCGCGTAATCATTAGCATACTTTTGAAGCGCGCCATTGTAGTACAGCGATTCTGTTTTTACACCCAATACGCGTGATAATCGCCCGTTTTTACTCGAGAATTAGCTTAGGTTTAGCAGCATAAAAATAAACGCACCAATTGAGAGCATCATTGTGGTCTGCATCACGTTTTTCGGTGTATGACGTAGGAGTATTGCCGTGGGCTGTAGCCGTCACATCCCTTGGCAGGCAATAATTTGAATGGGAGTTCAAGAAAAAAAGAGCTCTATATAGGCACTAACGAGTTATATACCGCTAAATACCGTCACGACTAGACCGATCAGGCCGCCGAACACACAGCCCCAAACGACCAACCAACCCAAGTGCTTGCGAATCATCTGCTGAATTATTTCTTTGACCATTTTTGGCGTCATTTTATTTAGCCGATCATCTATCATCAGTTCCAGCTTGCCCCGTATCGCCTCATCATCCATAGCAGAACTTAAGGCGGCTTGGATCTGTTCCTGAAAACTCCCATCAGTCAATTGCTCACCGAAGAAATTACGCATTTTCTCTACAAACGGCACCTTCAGCGCGTCGAGCGCATCTCTACCCCCCAACATGCCGACCATACTGCCGAACGAAGAGGCCATGATCACATCCAATAGCGATTCAAAGGCGGCATCGAGATCCAACTCATCGATCGCCTTCTTTAGTTGACCCGTCATCTTCTCCGATATATCGCCAGCGCCGTGGAAAAACTCCTCAAGATCGGCTTTGTGGAAGAACTGCTCCATGATCAACTGTCTTATACCGAGTTTGAATTCCTCGAAGCGCAGAGGGATTACTCCCGACCCATAGATCCCCGGAACACGCTCGAACAGCATATGTACCGCCAGCCAATTGGTAATACCCCCAGAGAGAGCGAACAGACCGGTGTTAAGTACATAGGCCTGATACGGCCATTCCACCAGCAGGCCGACTATGACTAAGGCTGCTGCAATAAGGTTGCTGAGAATACTTATATTGATGATAGACCTCTTGGAGCATTATCGATGAGAATTGGAGACACCGGCGCATCTTAATAGATCAGCGCCGGATGGGGCAAGTGAGCAGGGGGATTTGCAGATAGGAAACGTTGGGGGCCGAGCTTAGCAATTACTGCTATCAATCACTGACGCAGCTGAACCCGCTCCATGTCAGCCATCTGCCTATAACTAGAAGTAATCACGCGGTCGCCCTGCTCTAGGCCTTCAATCACCTCAACATAGCGATTATTGCGTCGTCCGACACGAATGTCGCGGCGGTTGGCGTAGATACCATCGGCATCGACCACAAAAACCCAATTCCCTCCAGTTTCCTGAACGAAGCCGCCTATGGGTAGTAGCATAGATTCCACCGGACTGCCGAGCGTTAGCTCCATTTGCAAGCTCTGTCCGCGCCTAACATCACTCGGGGTTAGACCGTCGAACACCAGATCGACCTCGAAGGTACCGTCGGTGATTTCTGGATAGACTTTTAACAGGCGCGTCTCATATTCACGGCCCGTTAGGGAGAATGATGAAGTCTGGTCTGCGAACACGCGGGAAACGTAGAATTCATCGATCTGGGCAACAACCTTGAACTGATCGATCACATCGATCTGCCCGAGTCGTTGTCCCGCCTGCTTGCTTTCGCCTATCTCTACAGGCAGAGACGTTAATTGACCAGCGATGGGAGCCCGCACGAGCAGACTTTCGAAACTGCTCTGCGAAACCAGCAGGTTCTCTTCCAATTTCGCCACCTGCGTCTCTATCTGGACCAGACGCGTCTCACGGATTCTGTTTTCAAGTTGCTGCCGTGCCTGATGATTCGCCAAAACCTTCGACTGATACTCCAACTCATCGACGATGGCATCGTACTGTTCGATGGAAACCAGACCATCTTCAACTAGCTTCTCATGACGAGCCTTCTGCCTTTTGAGTACGATAAGCTTATAATCCGTATCGATGATCTGACGCTCGGTGCTTAGTTTCGTGGTCTCGAATCCATCGGTGATATTATTCAGCAGGTTAAGCTGCTCTGTAATATTGGTATCGTTCTGTGCGGCACTAAGGCGCAGATTGGTATTGCTCAATTGCAGCAAGGGCTGTCCTGCCTCTACGAAGCTGCCTTCCTCTACAAAAACCTCCTCAATCGCCCCGCCGTTAACCGCATCCAGAAAGACGCTATTGAATGGCTGGATAGAGCCTCGTATTGGAATAATATCTTCGAATGCGCCGAATTCGACGCTAGATACTATGAGTTGTTCGGCAGGAACACGATAAGTACGAATTGAAGCATCCGCCAAGGCCCCGTACACAAACCAACCCACTATCAGCAGAGCGACGGCGATCAGACCCCACTTCCACGCGGGAATTTTCTTCTGTTCTAGTACTCGATCCATGGCCATCGTTGAAAATTATAACCTTATATTCCCTAGGGAACCCTAATTACGCATTCGATATTTCTAAATTTCAAAGCAATCCCCGGTCAAAAACGTTTCCCGCGGCATTGTTTTCCTTATTCGTAACGCAGCACCATGGCTGGGCGGACATGGGCACTTTTCCAGGACTGAGAGATCACCGCTGCCACGGCTATCAGCACAGATAGACAGAAGCTGACTAAAAAAGGAAGTAGGGTGAGATCGGATTGCGCAGCAAAGAGACTGGTGTAGCCGTTGCCAATCACATAACCGAGAGGCCAGGAAAAGGCGTTCGCAATCATAATTGGCTTCGCAAAATCGAGCAGCAGCATGCGTAACAGTGTTCCGCTACTGGCTCCCATCACCTTACGGATTCCAACCTCTTTCCGCCGAATATTAGTTATAAAGGTCGCGTTACCTAACAACCCTATGCTGGCTATAAAGAAACCGAATATAGACAGCGCTCCGATCGAGGCGCTGATACCAAGAAATAGATTGTAGGCCTCGTAGAAAAGGCTGTCTACGAACTCTCGTTTCAATGGAATAGTTGGCATAAGCCTATTCCAAGTATCGTCGATATGGCTCAGTGATTCGCTCACATTATCCTTAGAGATTTTAATGATCATATAGTTCGCGCTATTCGGCCTTAACGTATAAACACCGCCACTTACGCCGAAGCTCTCGAAGTTTATAAATCTGAACTTCTGATCACCAACACTACCTACGATCGTCATCTCGACGGCGATCGGAGTTAGTACGGAAGGTGGCTCGAGATGGCGATAGACTGTTTCACCGATAGCCGCGGCTGCATTTTCCCACCCCAAATTCTGCGCTGCGCCATCGTTGATTAGCAGCGCATATGGCCCGCTAGTAGTCGTTAACTCAGAATTGGAAGGAAATAGATCGCTGCTACGATCGCGCGAGAAGTCACGACCAGCGAGCAGGGGAACGTCCATTGTCTCGGTAAACTCGTAGCCGACATTCTGATTGCTCAACTCGACTGTTACTTCATTCAGGTCCGCTGTTCTGGACATGCTAGTCGTGGACATACTGATTTCCCAGGGCTGGATATCCACCTGAGTTACAGATAGAACGCCGGGATGCTGCTTTAGCTGGGTGGCTAGTAATTCAGGATCGGCTGTGTAGGTATCAACCGGCGTGGTTACGACTATCTTTGGGTCCGCAACTTCTCCATCTAGCTGCTGCGTCATCGCACTGTTCTGCGAGAACATAATAACCGCGAGTATCATTAAGGTTCCTGATATGAAGAACTGCACACCGACCATCAGTGAGCGCAATCGGCTCGAGTAACCACTAGAACCTTTCGGTCGCATCATCGACACCAGTGGAACCATCGCAGTACGCAGTGCCGGATAGCCACCTGCTATTGCTACGATAACGGCTATCACAACGAGTAGCGCAAACCACAGATCAGCATCGAACAACATGGCGGCGGAAACACCGACCATTCCCGAGGCTTGCATTCGCAGCAAAACGACAGCGAATAGAATCAGCGTGATCGACAACGCCAGCATGACGAACAGAAAACTCTCGAAACAGTACTGCGCAACCAGCATTCCTCGCTTCGCTCCGAGAATCTTCTGCACCCCAATCTCCTGACTACGCAGCGACAGCTGGGCGATCACCAGATTGGAGTAGTTGAGACACCCGATTAACAGAACCAGTGCGCCAGCTACTACTAGTATGTCAGTAATATTGAAGCCACCAGTAACGAAGGCTATCTGAGAAGTAACAAGCTGATTGATTGGTTGCAGTTCATAGCTCATGAACTCGGACCGATCTGCAGGCAGCGTAGCTTTAACGAACTCATCTAGCCGTTGATTGAAATCGGCGACATTGATATTCATGTCTTCGGGAAATTCTATATATACATAGTCCGATTGATTACCCCAATTATCCGCATCCGGATCGGTGCCCGCAGCAATTCTCCGCTCTCGCCTGATATTTTCGGATATCTCCATAGGAACAAAAATGTCGGTCTGAAATAGGGGTATGGAGGATTGCAAGTGAGAAGGGAATTCCTGCTTCGATGCAACTGCCGCGATGACGATGTCAGTTCGATTATTCAATAATAGACGCTCGCCGACTACATCGGTACGTCCGAAGACTCGCACAGCAGCCTCTTCTGTTATGAGAGCCGAGTTCGGTGGGAGTTCAGCGCCAGTCGCCAGCCCATGCTGAGTGGGAACAGGAAAGATGTCGAAGAAGCGAGGCTCCACATAGCGCGTGAACAGAGTAAGCGCCCGCCCGTCGACCAAGACATCGTTGCTACCGCCACCGGTGCTCGCTCTGACTATATTGGGTATCTCTGGAAAATACGTGCGCATATAGCGTGAGGCCGGCTCATTAATTATGGGAAATTTATCGGGACCGCCTAGAGCACCAGTGTTGCGCATGATGACATTGTAAATCTTACCTGCATTCGGAAAGTGTTGGTCGAAGCTCTGTGTATAGTTAGACAGCAGAACCGCTGAGATAAAACAGAGGAACCCGAACAGCAAACTTAGCAGGCTGATAGTAGAATGCAGCTTGAATCTGAGCAGGGCCTTCAATGCCATCTTGGTAAAATGCGCTATCATGGTGATACTCCCAATTTCTGCTCTAAGAGCGCTTCATTGCCGTAACATTCGATACCGACTCATCGGCACTCTCGTCTGCTCCGCCGACTACCTTACCGTCGAGCATGGATATGATGCGATCTGCCTTCGCGCCATGTTCCGGCGAGTGAGTAACCATAAGAATCGTAGCGCCCTTCTCTTTTAACAGCGCCAACATATTCATCACATCATCTCCGTTCTTGGTATCGAGGTTTCCGGTAGGCTCATCGGCTAGAATCAACTTCGGGTCGCCAACTACCGAGCGCGCCACAGCCACACGCTGCTGCTGTCCCCCAGAAAGTTCTTGAGGCTTATGCTTGGCACGCCCCTCCAGCCCGACAAGCTCGAGTGCTTGAGCTACCTTCTCTTTCCGTTCTTTTTTCGCTAAGCCTAGATAGAGAAGAGGCAGGTCTACATTCTCTTGCACACTCAAGTCATCAATGAGATTGAAGTTCTGAAAGATGAACCCAATATTCTGCTTACGCAGGTCCACGAGTTGGTTCTCGGAACGGCTGGCTATCTCCTCACCGTCGAAGAAATATTCACCAGAATTTGCGCTGTCGATCATGCCGACAATGTTCAGCAAGGTTGATTTGCCACAACCGGACGGTCCCATTACTGCGACAAACTCACCTTTGCCGATATGGATATTGATCTTATCGAGAGCCACAGTTTCCATGTAGGCCGTTCGATACATCTTGCTTAAGTCCTTCAGTCGAATCATCGCTCAATCCCCAATAGCCGTCGTTGTGTTCTTATCTATTCCTTTAAAGACTCAAATGCCGTCGAAAAGTTACAGTTACATCTATTAGTAGATGACTCTACGGAGGCAAATGGATGCACCCGGGCAGAACTACCGACTGAGCTGAATTTATACTATGATGGGCTGATGCTTCCCTGACGCAAGAGTAAGTACATGAAATTAATAGTAAAACTCCCCGCTCAACTGATATTTTGTGGCCTTTGTGCTGCTTCTTTTCCCGTGAACGCACAGGATTTCAGCCCGCAGCTTACCGAGTATGGCCAGCCTAATTTTCGCGGCGTCTGGAATTTCTCCAACAAGACACCCTTAGAGCGGCCTGAGCGCTTTGGCGATCAAGAATTTCTGACCGAAGAAGAGTTGGACGACACATTGCAGTCGCGTGTCGCGAGAGTCGCAGCCACAGCAGCGAGAGAGGCTGCCACGTCGGAGCGTATCCTGAATACAGAGAATGCTCGCTCGGTAGAAGCGGTAAATAATTTCTGGTTCGAGAGCGACGCTCTTGGAGAGAATGGCAGGACTTCGCTAGTGATCTATCCGAGAAACGGCAGGTTTCCAGATGTTGTTCCAGGCACCCTAATTCAACGCAGCGATGCAAACGGCGTCACTGTGATACCCGGAGATCGCCCCGTGCGCTTTACCCACGGAGGCATCAGTAGCGACGGCCCCGAAGACCGCGGCCTATCTGAACGCTGCATGGTCTTTAATTCCGGGCCGCCCATGTTCAGCGGCCCCTACAATAATAATCTGCAGATTTTTCAAAACCGCGACCATGTCGTCATCCTAACCGAGATGGGTTTCGATGCGCGTATTGTGCCGCTTGAGAAAACGGAGCATGTCGATTCTGCCATAACACTCTGGTCTGGCGATTCGAGAGGCTATTTTGAAGGCAACACGCTCGTCGTTGAGTCTAGGAACTTCACCGATTCCATCGCCAGTATTGGCATGAGACAAGCTGCCTATGGCAGTGCGAAGAATCGATTGCTTATTGAGCGCTTCACACCGACGGCCGAAGGCTCCCTAGATTACGAAGTCACCATCGACGACCCCGACACATTTCAAGATAGAATAGTAATTCTCATGCCTATGACGCGAGTAGACCAACAGCTATTTGAATATGCTTGTCATGCTGGCAACTACGCACTTAGAAATATTCTGCGCGGAGCGCGCTCAGAAGGAATCTAGTACTTCATCCCTTCTAATAGACGGTGGATTCGGTACTAGTCCTCTCGATCGAGGCGTAGAAAATAACGCGGCGGGAAGCCAGTCAGAACTCTAAACATCAAGCCCAGTGAATTATCGGCATTCACCGAATCATGCTCAGCCCTATCAACAGGCACTGCCAGATAACGACCTTGCTCAATCTCTGAGACTACTTGAACAGATGGGTTAACCAATGCCTCACTGTACCAAGCTCGCGGCCAGTGATTAGCGGCAACATAGAGCTTACCGGCGCTCTCAATCCGGACCACAATACGCGGGCTGAGCTTTCCCTCATCGTCCAAGGTGCTAATCTGCAGAGTGCTGGTATTTTCCGGTTGAAAATACCCGAGAGATGACTCAAATAAGACCACAAGTAATAAATAAGACAGCAGTAGAATTAGAAAAATCTTGCATGTCTTCTTTACAGTCATCGTTATCCCTTAGAGTTTATTGTTCTAACTATTGTGAAATATCGCTCGCTTGCGCAGGACTATCTGGCGACCCAAATGCCTGCTTAAACTGAGGCTCCAAATCTTCCCACGGGCCTTCGAGTGTATAGACCGCGCTGGTCAAACTGTTTACCTGATCTCCGAAGATTCGATCGAATAAATAGGCCCCAACCGCCAGCGGAATATTCGCGGTTAACACGCCAATCCAAGGAATGTTATTACTAACCGGCAGCGTCAAATACATCTCGCCCACGATGCTTTCGTCTTTGAGATTTAGATCGCCTGTAATCTGATAGAGACTAGATGGCCCGGAAATTACTAGCCTGTCTTCGATGTGTACCTGCCCATCGACCATCGACATCTGCCCCGTGATTTCATCGTAGGCCAGCCCGCTTCGCAGTAAGTCATCGCTAAATCGCAGTCGGCGCATAATTGCATCGAAGTTTAGAATACTAATTAGCTTAAGCGCACCCGCAGCGCCTGCCCTCTGCAGGAATCGCCCGTCTTCTATGTTTATTGCAATGTCTCCACTAAGATTTGCTGCCGTAAAAAAGGCAGGGCTACCTGGCCAGCTCAAATCGGCTTCAAATTCAGCGGAGCTACTCTCTAAACTTGCCGCGTATCCGTTTGCTGTCAATACATCCGCCATATTGTCAGCAGTTAGGACGCCGGTTAGTGCGCTCACATGCGTAGTACCATCAAAGTGCCAACTGAAATGCGGCACTAAAAGTGCCTCTCCCACCTCTTGATCGATTGGAGCGCTCTGCGCTTGCTCCGCCGACATGGTATCCAGGCCTAATCGCAGTCCGCGAAAATCGAAGGTAAGGTCATCTATTTCTGCGCCCTGGGAATTTGGGTTCAGGGTAAAGCTCCAACTTCCGTAGGGACGATCTCCGATGAAGAATTCGTTCGTAGAAAAATGCATGCGCGGCAAATCGCGGGGATCGATGTCGGCGAGAACGTCGATAGGATCTTCCTCTTCAAGTAGTAGCTGCTCAACTCTCGTCTCTTGCATAGGGCCAACTCGATCACTCTCTTCGCCCGGTAGCCGCAGATACTGTAAATCGACACTCAGGTAGTCATCACGGTCGAAGGGTAGCCTCACCTGTCCCGCTACTGAATTGCTCTGCAGTGCAATTTCCCAATTATCTAGTGCTAGCGCGGGAGTGATGCGCATGTTCACATCACTCAATTCTTCACCGTAGAACTGGAAATTCTCTATCTGTAAGTCCACGAATTCTATGCTATTGCCCATGCCCTCAGACACAGACTCATCGCTGTTAAACTCGGCAAGAAAATCACTCCACCGCTCTAGATCGAACCGATCCATTTTTCCTAGCACCGCCAACCCTTCTGATACATTATCGCGCAGGTTTTCGAAATTGCCCTGAGCCTCACCGACGAATACCAGCCCATCGCGGATTTCCCCTTGCTCTAACTCCAGGTCGAAACTCAATGTAGGCCCCAGAGAACCAACAATCATCTGTTGATCGCCGGAGAACGCCATATCGAGTTTAAGAGGCAGCTCAACTTCTACCGACTTCGTAAACGGATGAGGCAAAGCCAACGAGGCCCCTAGCAGAGTGGAGTCAATTGTCAGGCGATTGGGTATATCGCTAATGCCTGTCTGGTCAATGCTCAGGTTAGCCTGGTAAGCAAGCTGCCCCTCCATGCTTCCCAAAATATCTTGCACGAACTGGCTCTGCATTGGCCAGGCAATAAGTTGCTGGGGCGTCACGAGGCCTGCGGCTCTAACAAGTATCGATTCGAGGTTCCCCTCTACCAACTCAGAGCTCAGCTGAATGCTCGCAATCTGCTCGAACAAGCGTCCCGAGAGCTCGCTATCTTCTACGCCGGTACGGGTATCGAAGACAACTGCTCCAGTTAGCTCATCTACCTGTATCGCATATTCAGGGATGAGCAGGCTATTGTCTTCCAAGTTCATATCGAGGCGAACCACAGTCTGTAACTGTTCACCGTTCAACGGTACTTCGACCGCGATGTTCGCGTTGAAGTCGCCCTGGGCCTGCCAATTCGCGAAGACAGCCTTTAGGCTCTCGCCGACCGCGGCATTCTGTAAATAGTTTAACCCTTCGGTAGTCGCTCCCTCGGCCGCACCCTGAATAGACAGCCAGTTTTCGCCTTGTGCGTTCACTCTAATAGACCCGTTCACAGACGTAGCAACGACGTCGAGACTAGTTGCTCGTTGCACCTCGATATCAATATTGTTGTCATCCTCAAGCACGAAGGCGGTCACTTCACTCAGATTGGGCCACTCATCACTGAAGTTGAGTTCGCCCTCATCCAGTAAATAGAAGCCCTGGAACGTCTTGGTCGGCGCCGCTGCATTCGGAAGCGTAGAGCCTCGATACACCGCACCGCTGTCCGTCAAGACACCACCGAGTATCGCTCCATCGAGCCACTGCATGATATTTACTAAACTCTCACTCACCTGCGGCGCATCGGGCAGATAGGCCGCACGGCCGGCCGCGTCGAAACGTAGAGCCCCGACAAGCAATTCCAAATCTGCTCTAGGCTCACCCTCATTCGGCCGGTCGATTATCGAAGTGAATTGCACACGCCCCTCGACAACGTCTGTCTGGGCAACGACGGCGTTGCTCTTTAATCGAAGATGCATGCCCTCGTTTAGATCTAGACTGAATCCGATACTGCCGTTGACATAATCATGATCCCAGGTATTGGTAAACACATTGGGAATATTCAAGCGGAATCGATTCGATTCAACCTCGGCAAAGCCCGTGGCACTTTGACCGCCGAGATCGAAATCGATTTCGGCGTAGCCATCTAGGCCCCACATATTTGGGGAACCGCGCACCGATCCAACATCGACATTATTCAAGTTTGTCTTAACGAGCATATGCTCTTCTGAGTTCTCTTCTAGCGGCAGCAGGAAACTAAAATTTTCCAACTTGCCTCGAGGCGCATATTGCTCAAGTTGCCGTTGCGCACTTTCGCTTAACAGGCCACTACTCTCTGCGAATTGTGCGATCAGAGAGACATCAATACTGTCTGCCCGCACAGCTACGCTCGTCTCTGGCTTTAGCGACACATACACATTGAAGGGTGACCAACGTAGCTCCTGCCAGGTCAGCCCCATGTCTGACAACGACAATTCCCAGCTATCATCAGCTGACTGTCTAACCAGTCCAACGCTACCCGATAGGTCGCGCAGTGAAAGAGAATCAGACGCGCTGCTGAGCAACGCTAAGGTATCCAACTCGAGCTCGGAGATGAACTCACTCAACTCGCCTCCCGCGAAGGTAAGCCAAAGACTCCCGCCCCCGAACAACTCATCAATACTCAGATCTTCTAATGTCTGGCGATGGAATAGTTCACTGTAATCAGCACTAGGAAGTTCGATATGCAGCTGCCCGTCCATATCGGCTAGCTCATTACCAGTAACTTCAAAGGAGAGCACCATCTCTTCTTGCGAGCCAGCCAAACTGAGATTAGCGTGGAGATAGTGCGTGTCATTGCTATTCGAGATGGTTGCTAATCCGTTGCGAAAACTGAGCAGTTCGCCGTCGAAGGTGTGCAGGTTTATTGCAACGTTGCGCAAGCTGAGCTGGGGTATTTGTTGCAGGGTCCTGTATAGACTATCGAAGTCAACCGATGCGGAGTTACCACTCGACATTCCGCGCAGTAGCCACGCACCGGAATCCAATTGATCGAGATTTATTTCCAATGATTCGACGACGAAATCTTCCAGAACCCAAGTGCGTTGCCAGATGCTCTGAGGAATATCGATTACTACCGTAGCGCTTTGCAGAAAAAGTGCGGCTTCTCCCGCTACCACTTCGTCATCTGCAACGAGAAGCGTCATGCCGTTCACATGGAGTATGGGATTGAAACCATCGAAGTCGCCGACCAGCGATTCCACGCTTATGGGAATGCCGCTGCGCTCAAAAATTTGCTCTTCGAAGAAGGAGACGTAACCGGAAACGGCCGGCATAAATTGACGGCCGGCACTGACATAGGCGGCAACCAGCACCAATGCAACTGCCAGCATTAGTACGAGCTGTTGGCGAACTTTTTTAAGAATTGAACTTAGCATGCTCGGATCTTGATACGGTTCTCAGTAGATGCCCTACTGCCACCTCTCAGAATAGGCGTACAGGTTTCAGTGCTTCCTGCACGGTATAGCGTAGGTTTGCTGAACCGTAACTGAAAGTGAGCTAACGGAAACTCCACTGACATAAGGAGCCTCTGATTAATTATATGACTACTCTGGCCTACTCCCGATTTCGCTATCGAGGCGCAAGTTTGCAGGCATGCGCCGGCCTGTCAAAAATCTGCATCGAAGAGAGCGATATCGGGAGTAGGCCCCTTCGGGCGAGGCCTGACGCGCGCCGCCGCTTCGTTGTCCTGCTTGCCAAGGGCGCTGACCATTGCCTGCGCATGACGCCTCGCGCCGGCAAGCGTCAGACTCCGCAGAGTGACCATATAATTAATCAGAGGCTCCTAGCCTTTCAGCCAGAGAGAACAACGTCGAACTGCTCCTGAGTATACATGGGTTCCACTTCGAATTTGACCGTCTTCGCCACTAATTCTTGCAACTGCGCCAAGGTATCCGACTCCTCATCGAGCAATCGATCAACCACTACCTGAGAAGCCATAACTAGCAGTACATCGTTCTGATAGGCGCGGGCCACGCGCATGATTTCGCGGAATATCTCATAGCAAACCGTTTCTGCAGACTTTTGCGTTCCGCGACCTTCACAGACTGGGCAGGGGCTATTCAGAATCTGGCCTAAACTCTCCCGGGTACGCTTGCGCGTCATCTCCACAAGACCGAGTTGCGATATTCCAGTAATCGAAGTGCGTGCCGGATCTTTTTCCAGAGCCTTCTCTAATGCGCGATGGACCTGCCGCTGATGCTCTTCATCGAGCATATCGATGAAGTCGAGGATAATAATCCCCCCAAGATTTCTGATACGAAGCTGTCGCGCGATCGAGGTCGCTGCCTCAAGATTCGTCTTTAGAACCGTCTCAGCGTGGTTCTTGCTTCCAAGATAGCTACCCGTATTCACATCGATAGTCGTCATGGCCTCGGTCGGATCGATAATTAGATCGCCACCGGACTTCAGCATTACTTGTCTACCCAGAGCCTTGTTGATCTCATCCTCGATGCCAAACAGATCGAATAGCGGACGGTCGCCAGTGTAGGCTTCCAACTTCGAGGCCGACTCGGGAATAAAGTCTTCTAGAAATTGCTGAATCTCTCCCAGCGACTGCTCGTTGTCGACACGAATTCTCTCGACGTGCGCTGTAATGAGGTCACGGGTAGTTCGTATGTAGAGCTGTACTTCACCATACACAGTGCTAATCTTATTCGTTCTCTCTATCCGCTGCTTCACTTTCCTCCAGAGGCGGCGTAGGTAGCGAACGTCTTCACAGAACTCTTCCGCGCGGCTTCCTTCAGCTGCGGTGCGCACTATGAACCCACCATGCCCATCCCAAGATTCCTGCTCAAGGCAGTGCTCGAGCTGCCCTAGTAGTCGCTGCCGTTCTCCGTCGCCCTCGATGCGCTGCGAGATGCCTAAGTGCTTGCTTCTAGGCAGGTAGACTAGATTACGAGAAGGCAAGGTTAAGTGAGTAGTTAGACGTGCCCCTTTTTCACTAATCGCATCCTTGGCAACTTGCACAACAATGAACTGTCCTTCCCGCAATAGCTGCTGAATCGACTTCGAGCCCTCGTCTTTAGTCTCGAAACCATCGGCATCGATTGCCGCTATATCAGAGGCATGAATGAAGGCGGCTTTCTCCAAGCCGATATCGACAAAGGCAGCCTCCATTCCCGGCATCACACGTATGACCTTACCGTAGAAGATATCACCCACGTGGCCGCGGTGGTTGTGACGCTCGATAAAAATCTCTTGCAGCAGACCATTCTCGATAAGCGCCACTCGAGTCTCCGTCGCTGTCACGTTGATGAGGATTTCTTCGCCCATAGACTATTTCATTGCCGCTGAATTGGTTAATTGCATGGGCACAGCAAACTCGGCGAGCAACTGCGCCGTCTCGAATAACGGCAGCCCCATAACACCACTGTAGCTGCCAATTAATTGCTCTACGAATACCGCGGCATAGCCCTGTATGGCATAGGCTCCTGCCTTCCCCGTAGGTTCACCGCTTCTAAAATACTGTTGCGCTTCTTTAACGCTGATCTCACGGAAGCTTACTCGCGACTCGGACAACACGCTGCGTTGCTTGTCCTGCATGGCCAGCGTTACCGCGGAGAGCACTCGATGCTCGCGCCCAGATAGGCGCCGTAGCATATCGACCGCATCTGCCTCATCCGTCGGTTTACCGAACACCTCCTCATCACAGACAACACTCGTGTCAGCCGCAAGCACCAGGGTATCGCTTGAATCCTTACTAACAGTGAGTGCGCGCAGCGCAGAATCCGCCTTCTCCTTCGCCATGCGCATAACGTAGTCATGGGCAAGTTCACCACTGCGAATCGATTCGTCGATACCCTGACTTAGGACAGTAAAACGAACACCAATCTGGTTGAGTAACTCCTGCCGTCTAGCAGAGGCGGAGGCAAGTATGATCGACTTCATCCTAGGCCCGCCTAGCGCACATCGAAGCTACGGCGAATTTGTCGAAGCAGCTGAAAGAGAGAAGGCCAAATCACAGCACTGGTTAGTGCGGCCATTAGGAACATGAGGTTAGAAGATACACTCTGGCCAGTTACGATTTGTAGCCAGTTACACAGCATCAGGTTGAGGCCGACTAGAGCGAGCACCAGCCCGCTCTGTTGAAGAGTAGAGAACATTCGCATACGTTGGTGCAGACTAAGCGCGACATAGGCGACAATCACGAGCGCTAGCGCATTCACACCTAGCGTCGAGCCTTCGAGAACATCCAAGACCAGTCCCGCTGCCCAGGCCGAACCGATACCAAAGCGATAGGGCAGAGCCATGGTCCAATAGATCAATACCATCGGCACCCATTCAGG
>Ga0307985_10000116_pt1 | contig 43256 bp, 33 predicted proteins | sample EllFjometageno80_FD_203155 | JGI IMG/M metagenome (GOLD analysis project Ga0307985, IMG submission 203155) | Marine microbial communities from Ellis Fjord, Antarctic Ocean - #80 | ecosystem: Environmental > Aquatic > Marine > Unclassified | place: Southern Ocean | collected 2014-10-09 | reverse complement strand
AGCTTTAATTCTTTTTTTAAGTTTAACTTTATTAATACCATTATCTTTAAAACGGTCTCGCATATCCTCATCATCATTATACTTATCTACTATATCATCAAGAGTTGAATCAGTAACATCACCATATCCTTTAGCTTTAAATACATTTTGTAAATCATCAATAGTTAATTTATCATCATATATCGTACTAATACTTGCTGCATCTTTTGTGAAGTAATCTTCATCGGCTGATGAGTATTTAGATAAATCAGGCTTACCCTCCGGCTTTGCTACTACATCTGACTTCTTATCATCATCACCATAAATAAATTTAGAAAGCTTCCCTTGTGTTTTTTTAGGTTCTTCTTTAGAATCAGTAGGTGCATCATAACCGGCATCTTTAGAGAACATATTAGGTTTCTCCGTTTCACCGGCAGAATCACCTCCCTTCTCTGCCTCATCTTCTTTTTTATCGTGAGTTCCAGATTTTACAGCTGCATCTCTAGCATCTTTAGTATTGAATACAGATACTTTACCACTATCTTTGTTTACTGCTGTAAATGATTCTTCCTTCATTAACTCAGCTAATTTTAATTTAGCTTGATGTGCTTTTGTAACACTATCTAATGTAGGTAGTGCATCACCAAATTTTCTTTTATCAAATCCTGGTGTTGATTCGTTTAGTAAGTCTGTTAACTTTATCATAGTAGTAATTTATTATTTTTTTCCTAATCTTCTATTAGCTTCTTCAATATCTAAATCAGCCATTTCGTAATATCTATTTAAAATGTTACCCATATCTTCATATAGAGCACCTAACCTCTCATCCATTTGTCTTGCTTCTGAAGCAATCTTTTCGAATGATTTATCCATCTTCTCCAATTCACTTAGGTTACGTTTAATCGTTACCTTATCGAACCAATCATCAGATTCTCCTAATAGCAATGCCTTAGAAGCTTCTACGATTCCACCTAAAGTTTCTGCTACCTCTACGATATCAGATTTTCTTTTCATTTGTTCATCAAAACTTTTGTAAGTTGAGATAACTTCTAAAAAGTGTTTTTTAACTTCATTTGATAAAGGTCTGTTAGCTTCAAGTGATTCAGATAAACTGAATTTACCATCAACAACCTTTACAGAGTTAATATTAGTTTTACGGATATCATTGTATCCTTTACTTACGCTTGTACCTTGTTTAGAATCTTGCTTAAATTCTATTTTGGTTTCAGAAACGTATTTGTATATGTCAAATCCTTTTTTCATTATGATAATTCCGTTATTATTTCTCTCATTAAATTTTCTGCTTTACAAAAATCACCACAAACATCAGTACCAATACTTTTTACTACTGATTCATTCATAGGTGTCATAAATGCACCATGTGTAGATGGGTTAGAAACAAAATCCCAACCAATTAGTTCGAAATCAGGCTCTACCTTTACTTTACCTTCTCCAATATTAGTAACTGAACCCATACCTCTTGATGAGATACCTAATAGGATACCAGCTCTTAGTAATTCTTTTAAGATGTTACCAGATGGAGTTGGTAGTATTTCAACTGTACCTACTACATCATCACCTTCCCAGTGAATCTCTCTTATATTATGAGAAACATTCTTTAGGTTAATTACAGAAGAATCAGGATGGTCTAATTCACCCAATGCTCTTCTTTCCTTAATAAGAGTTTGGTAATTGTTTACCTCTCTCTCTAATATATTTCTTGGGTACACTCTTCCATTTTGGTTTTCTGCACCAGAACGTTGAAGAACTCCCTTAACTAATGTTCTACCAGAAGCATCTTCATTAACGCTACCTTTAAACAAATTAGTTTCTATAATTAAATTTTTCATTTCGTTCGTTTATTTTTTATTGTAAGTTTCCACTAAAGTATTAAACTCAGCTTTTACACCTTCAGTTAATACATCGTTAATACCTTCATTAACCAACATCTCAACTACATCACCTACCTCAAACTCTTTTACCATTATAGTTTCCATAACAGGTCTTTCCATAAATGTAATTACCTCAAATGCCAAATCAGTTGATAATACTTCGTTAAATTTCTTTTTGTGAAGTTTGATTGTAAGTTTTTGATTTGGATTACCATCTTTACCAGCTAATGCAGATACAAAGTTTAATCTACCTCTTAGGTTTGCTTTCTTAATACTTCTGAATAACTTACCTCCATCCAATTCATGTTTGTTAATAAATTCTTCAACAGCCGAACCTCTTGTCCCAGTTAGTGCAGCAATACCCATTGCTTCTTTACTAGCTGCTTCGTTTACTGATTCATCTACTTTGTATTTATAGATTACATCATTTCTATTTTTCAATGAAGTTTTACTATTTTGTAAATCATAATTTGCGTTAGCAGTAGTTGCTTTTGCAAACTTACCATTCTTTAAGTAGAATGTACCAATACGAGAATTGTTATCATCGGTTACATAGAATGTTGCGTTTTTCTTTTGTTTTGATAATTTAATAATATCAGTAAGATTTTTAGCTTTTATAAAATCACTATATCTTTCGTTTACTGATTTGTTTTTTGGAACCCCACAACCACCTTCAGTTACACCACCACAACCACATCCACAATCCGAATGAGATTCTTCTACTTTAAATGTTTTACCATCTACTTCGAATTCATCATCTCCATCTTCCTTAGCTTTAGTTACAGCTGCTCCAAATGCATTACCTTCCTTAACTTCACCTTTAGCATCCCATGCACTATCTATCTTATTAAAGAACTCTTTCTTTTCATCATCACTCATTGATGGGATTGACTTACCAGCTTTCTCTAATGCTTTTTTGAAAAAAACTTTATAATCAGCTTCTTCATTCATAACTAATTTTAAAGTTTCCTTTATTTGTTCTTTAGTAATTTTCATAGTTATAATTTCCTATTAAAAGTTTTGTATTTTAGTTGCTACACTATTTAATCGTTCTCTGATTTTAGATAGGTTCTTTTGGGTACGTTTCCAATATTGGTCAGATTCTAATCCTCCCTCTTTTTTGATTTTACCATACCATCCTACGAATTTCTCAATTTCAGCAAGTTGTTTATTAACACTAGAAATTCCTCTACCAATTTTTGCTTTCGGTGAGGATTCATCTTTTTTTAACTCATGCCAACGATTTTCCTCTACTCTTTTATATCCAGTAGATTTGTTGATTCTATCAACCACATCATCATCAGTTTCTGCATCTTCATCAGTACCATCGGTACCTTTGAAAGCATTAGGAGTATTATATCCGGCTATATCACCAGATGTAGTTGCTTCTTCGATATCCAATTCATCATTTTCTATCTCAGCTATTAACTCCTTAATATATTTTTTTAAATTATTTCCCATTCACCTTACTTTTCAACTCTTTAATTAATTCATATGAAATCATTAATGATGAAACGTGATTATCAGAAACTACTTTACCAATTTTTGTTTTGGATAATACCAATGTAGTTTCAGCTAATTTGATTTTGGTTACTTTATCTTTTATAGCTTTACCCAATGATTTCATCTCTGAAATAATCTTAGGGATTTCCTTTTGGATGTAAGATTTGAATCCAGTTGTATTGGATAAGTTATTGATGTATTCCTTTAATAGGTTTTTCTGATTATCATCTAAGTTAGAATACTTTTTATTAAATGTTTCTACTAAGATTTTATAAGTAAGTAAACGTAAATCCTTATCTTGCTTTTTATAACTTTCAACTATCCTATCAGCTTCTACAGCTTCTACCATTTTAGTTGGCTTTGATGTGATGTTTTCGATTAATGTAATCTTAGAATTAAATACATCCTTTACATCATAGTTTTCATAGTTCTTAGATTCAAATACTTTATATATTGAAGCTAATACTTTATAGTTTGTTATAGGTGAAGATAAGAAGTCATCCATATTGAATGATTCATTAATCTTTTTAATAAGATTATATTTTTCTTTGTGTAGATTCTTTTGATTGATTCTACTATGAGCTTCGTTTATAGTATCAATGAACTTTTCTGCTCTTGATTCTGACTTATACTTCTCCTTTAATAAAAGGTCGTATAAACGTAGTTCTTTGTTCAGTTCAGTTTTTGCTGAAAAGAATTCGCTTACTATCGTCTTTGCAGTTTCCGTTGTATCACCATTTAAAACCTCTAACGTGATTTGTCTCACTAGAAGTTCAAAAAGAATACCGGTATTCTTAAATTTTGAATGTTTTACTCTCTTCATTGCGTTTTTTGCCCTATAATAATATATTCCTACACAAAAGTTTATCGTATATAAATATAAGTTTTATTTTATTTATTAAATTTTTCTTCATCTAACAAGTTACTATCACTTAAAAAATCAGTTTTTTCAGTAATTACCTTCTTCTGAGGGGATATACCATTAACATATTCTTTAGCGAATTTACCCACTTTCCTAGCTTCCCTACCAATCTTAGATTCAGTTTTCTTTAAAGCCTTTTGGTTTTCCTTAGCACCTAACGGGTCTCTCCCATATGGGTGTTTATCTTTACCATAGGTATTACCTTCCTTTGGTCTACCACCTTTATCTTTTAGTTCGTTTTTCAACTCCTCTAATTCACTCTCAACATCAGTTGCTTCAGTTTCCATTGCTGGGTCACTTCCCTCATCTTCAATAGAACGATATCTGAATCTATCTTTAAGGTCATTAACCATTTGAGTTTTTTGGTGGTCTGCTTCATCCTTACTCATATTAAAGATATTCTCATATGCCCATTCTTTTGAAATCATATTCAATTGAGTAATATCAGATACCAATCTTACTTTCTCACTCCAAAGATTTACCTTCTCTTGCTCATAGATTGTAGATGGGTTAACTAAGTTTAATTCGAAATCAACCATTTCGGTTCCTTCTAGCCCTTGTGCTGCTAAATGTACAACTGCAAGTTTTGTAAGTTCTGATACTAATGTTCTTTGGATTCGTTCGATTGTTCTAGCGAATCTCACATCTTCTGCAGCAAGAGTTGCTTTACCATTTACATTCTCATCATATCCCAAATATGCTTTAGGTATTTTAAGTGCTGCAAATAACTTATTCTTTAAGTAATCGATATCTTCAATAGCAGTATATTGTAATCCACCCAAAGAATCTATTTCAGTTCCACTATCACCACCCCTAACAGGTAAGAAGAAATCTTCCGTTAAGTTTTGGATGTTATATTTTAAATTGTAATCACCTGTATTCTTATCAACAAAAGGAGTTTTCTTCATTTTGTTAATTATCTTCTGCATATAGTTATCTACTTCTTGTGGAGGTATGTTACCAATATCAATTTTGAAAACTCTCTTATCAGGTGCTCTCATAATTCTATGGATTAACATTGCATCTTCCATTAAAGAAACTTGCTTCCATATTCTTCTACCATTTTCAATCATTGCCTTTCCATAAGGAAGGAAATTTGTATCTGATAGTAATCTGAAGTGTGCTATTTCAAAGTTCTCATAGTCACCTTTCCCATTAGGGTCATGGTTAACTTTAAACTTTACATAGTTTGGATTGTTTGGGTCAGTATTCTCCACTCTTTCAGTTTCATAAACTGGAAGTGGTTGTACATTGATAATTCCTTTCCCTGGTGCTACTTCAATAGATAAGTAGAAATCACCATACTTTACCATATTACGAGTCCAAGCCCAAAGGTTAAACTCTACATTAAGAATATCATAGAAAAGATTCTCTAATAATGCCTTAACGTTTTCATTTTGTGTTTTAATTTGAATAACATCACCGAATTCATTTTTCAATGTAGATTCATCTGCGTATATATCTAATGCTGATGATATGATAGGGTCATTATCCATTGAATCATAATCTCTAAACAATTCTCTACGAACTTGATGATATGCCATTGATTGAGCGGCTGATTGCTGCCCTGCAAATGAACGTTGGAGTTTTGTGTACCTATCTTTTAAATTTAAAAGATTTGTACTACCTTGTTGTCTATCATCCGTATCTTTAACTGTCCTCTTACCATCCTTATCAATAACTACGATTGCTTGGGTTGAGAAAAGTTTTGTTAACTTTTGAAAAAATGAACTATTTTGCTGTTCTGCCATTATACTTCTGTTTATTTAATAATCTTACAAATATACGAAAAATTATTAATATATCCTAATTTATTTACCACGCTTTACAACTCCAATATCTTGCTCCAGTTCTTGGACCGGGTGTATCACAATTGTGCCTAGCTCTAAATGCTTTCTTTCTTGATGGTATATCTTTTTGAATCTGCATTGTTTTCTCACCTGCTTTCTTAGCAGATGTTCCACCATGTCCAAAGTTTACCTTTACAACATTTCCCTTTGGATTCTTTACATACACCTTAAACTTCTTAACATCACCTCTCATAGGTTTGTTTAGTTTAACTTCTCTACCTTGATACTCACCTTCGTTGATATCCGGCTTATATTCTTTTATGAATTCTAAAAATTCTTTTAAATCAGACTCGTTTTCAACATCATATTCAATGATGTCTGCTTTGAATTCCTTTGTGAACTCTTTGTAAAGTTGCTTAGTTGCATTATCCATAATAAATCCTATACTATATAAATATAACAAAATTGATTTATAACCAATTTGTTAAGTCCTCAAATGAACCATCACCTACATCCATTTTCCAAGGATTATCATCTGAATCATTACCACCATATATACCTGTATAAGTATGAGATGAAATACTGTTAATAGCCTGTTTAGTTAAATCAACACCCTCTTGTCTTAATCTAAGCGCAGTATCCCTAACCCATAACCCAATTGCAAGTGCCATAACTAAATCATCGTTATAACCTCTCATTGCCTCAGCTCTACCATTATTCCATATAAATGTAAACATCTCATCTATCGTTCGTACTGAACGTATTGTGATTGATTTATCTCTTATGTACTCTTCTAATTTTGAGATGATTAATGGTCTTGTTCTGGAGGTTGTGGAGAACCCTGCTACTTGGTTCTTATCCTGCGAACGATATTTGTTAGTATGTTGATTACCAGAATCAACGTACTTTATATCTTTATCGGTGTAGTATAAATTAGTATAACTTCTATCAATTACTTGTTGGATAGTTGCCCATCCTATGTTTGCGTTTTCAATTACTAACAATGCGTTGTTATATTCAGTTGCTAATGCTACTAAAAAGTTTCCAAAATCCTTTGTATCTAATTTACCTTTATATTCAGCTACCTGAACTGATGTAACAACATCAATAACGTGTGCGGTAGAGAAATCCGAAGCATCCCCTCTAGCGACATCGGCTACTACTATATAAGATTTATTGTAATCAGCATATTCCCATTTCCATAGGTTACCATCGAATCCAGTTTTCTCAATTGGTTCTTGAACATACGTATCTTTATAGAATTGTAAAAGTTGTGGGTCTATAACACTATCTCCAGAAGATACAAAATCACAATCACATTCCTGTGCTGCTCCTTTTGGTCCTAATAATCGTTCTTGCTCATCTCTCCAATCTTGGTCTCTTTCAGGGTGAACTGTCCAATGTAATCTGATTGTGTTGAAATCATTTCTACCTTCTTCAGCTCCTACCCAAGTTTTATGATACCAATTACCCACACCATTTGGAGTTGATAACACAATTGCGTTACCCCCCGTAGATAATGTAGATTGTGCAGATACCCATATATCTTCAATCTTATCAATAAATGCCGCTTCATCAAATACTAATAATGATAACGCTTCCGAACGACCCGCATCACTAGCAGCAGATGTTGCTTTGGCTTGTGAACCATTTGAATATCGTAAGGATAGTTTGTTATCTTCTACTGTTTCCAACTTTAACCAAGATGGTAAGTATTGATTCATTACTCTAATCTTAGTAATTAGATTCTTAGCCACCTCTTGCTTAGTTGCAATAACCAATACATTGAAGTCTTGGTTAAATAACATTTTCCAAAGTGAATACCCAGCGGTTAGAGTTGATATACCAGTTTGTCTGGATTTTAGTATTATATTATAACGATGGTCTTTGAAGTCAATTAATGTATCTTCTTGGAATGGATATAATTGGAATTGTATTTTTCCCCTAACAGGGTGTTGAATCATACAATATTTTTTCATAAAATAAATTGGGTCAGAAGCACACTTCTGATATTCCAACTTGATTATATCCTTCAACGATTGTTTAGCCATAAATTATTTCTTCTTACCTAATGATATCTTCCAATACATACCAGCACTAATATATGGTGATAGTTGTTGTATATTAGAATTATTTTGTACTCCCAATCCTAATTGGAATATTTTATCTTTCTTAGTTTTTAGTAATAACGAACCGGATATGTTAGTAATTACATCTTCTCTATTAAATCCACCATTTAATCCCCAATACAATTGAGTCTTTGGTAATTCCTTTACGATTGATGTATTATAAATTGTTGGAATTTGAAATGTCCAATCTACATCTCTGGAGATGATTGAGTTTTGTGATATATTATCGGTTATGATTCCAAATCCTAAATTTGGTGATGGTTTGTTACCCAATGAATCAGTAACTCCTTTTGGAAACTCATATGAAAGATTTAATGTATCTTTAACTTGATATGTAGAAAAGTACTTTTCTACAATTGCCAAAGTATCGATATCAATCGGTATTTCAACCTCAATTGTTTCAACTTTAGTAATGTATTTTGGTATATAGGTTGGAACCTTTACTTCCTTAGTTACAAAAACAGTATCGATAGTTTGTTTTATTAGTTCATAATCTTTACCATCGACCTCAACAGTTTCTATATCCTTTGTATCTTCGTTATCACAACCTCTCATTAATAACACTACACATAGTGCCATTATTAGAATAGTTTTTAAATCAAATTTCCTTAACCAACTCATAATTCTTATGCTTTAATTTCTCATACGCACTATTACGCTTTTCGATAACTTCAGTAAGTTCCTTCTTACCATTTGCTATATCGGTTTCTATCTGAGCTTTTAAAGTCTGAACATCATCATTGGATTGCCACTTTTCAACGGAACCATTATCATTTACATATTCATGAACGTTACCAACTTCACTAAGAGCTTGATTCCACTTTTCTATAACATCAGTTCCATAATCAGCCATATTAGAATATATCCTATATTCTTCATAGGCTTCCCAATTACCATCCAATTTTATAATAAGTTCTCTTTTTGCTAAACAACCAGCACAATAACCAGTTTTAGAAATTAACTTTTTATCAGAGTTTGAAAATTTACCACTAACATCACAATCATCAGCTTTACATTGATGTAATGATTCAATGTGTTTTCTTAACTCAGACATTACATTTGACATTTTGGATGATTTTACTTTACCAAAATCCTTTTGTTCCCAAACGTTGCCATCCGAATCATTCCAAATATCCCCGACTTCACGTTTGCTTTCTTCTTCCTTTATATCAGAGAATGCGATTTGAGTATTTTTTGCATACTCACCAGTTTGTACCATATCAGCCAACTTTCTACGAGTTGGATGCATGAACTTTCTACTAAATTTTTTACTATCTCCCATAACCTATTATATACTTATATATATAAGTATTGAGTTTTTTACTATTCGTAAAATAAACCAAGTATCTGATTAAGTGGTGCGAACGTTCCGGTTAATTTGAAAGTCTTACCATTGTACACAAATACAATTCCCTCATTAGGAACGATTTTATCCTTACCACCAATTGCCTTTAATCTTTGTAGTTCCATTTTAAGTTTAGCTATCTTCTTTTCATCACCACTCTTTCGAACATCAATGATAGTTTTATCTAACCTCTTTTTCATATCCCTAATTGCCTTATCAGGGTTAGCTGCAAGTACTGAACTCATAAATGAAAGTATATCTGCTCCGATACCTAAGAAGATATCTTCAAATGGTCTAATGTTATCTTTAGCCATCTTAGCATGGTCATTCTTATCAATTCCCTTTGCCCATTCTAATGTTTTAACATCTTCGAAATTCTTCTTATCTAATCTAAATGATTTATCATAGAAAGCCCATCTCTTAACTAATCCCATTAAAACTCTATTATCTAATTTAGTTGGTGATTTCTTAGTTACGAAATCCATCCAATATGCTTGATGATAATTAGCTATGCCATCATTATCTTTTAACTTAAACTTTGATTGTAGTTTTCCTATTTTTGAATTGTACTTTCCTTTTAGAGAAGTTAAATCCTTACTCTTAGGTAATACGTTGATAGGTGGACCTGATATTGTGTATGCTGATTGTACATCTTGATTTACTTGCTTAATCATTCCAGCAAGTATCTTAGCTGCATCTTGATTCTCACCAATAGCGATACCTTCTTCATTGAATTCCATAGTACCATGAAATACTAATAGAGCTTGTCCATATGGTATTACATTTACTGAGGTTGGGTATATTACTTCTAAGTTCATAAAACATGCACCACCTTTAAAGATTTTATCTCTTTGTTTTTCAGAAAGTGATTTTATTGCTTTTGATAAATCATTCATAGCAAAGTTATATGCCTTTTCTAATTCACCTCTACCAGCAAACTTAGTAGCTACACCTTTTATATCCAAAGCGTTTTCACCTTTGTTTTTTAAGTGTCCTTTGTTACGAGCAGCAACTAATCTACCATCTCTCCAACTTACAGCCAATGCTTGTCCATCAGTTTTCTCTCTTGCTAAGTCCAAGTTTCCTTCTAATGCTTTATTTACAATATCTTTAAGTTGACCGAATGTAAGATTGATTTCAGTATCGAATGGATGATTCATATGTCCATATGCCCCACCTTCGTTTAGAAGAACTTCACTTAGTAATTTATTTAATCTTATCATAATAGGTTTTATTTTTTATTAGTTGATTCAGCGATACCACCACTCAATGCATATGGTTCGTTATATTTCAACTTTTTCTTTTCTCTAACCGGTTCATACCCTTTTTTCTTAGTATCCTTTTCTTTGTTTTGATGACCTGGGGTTTTCCCGTCATCATCAAAATCAATTGTATCTGGTTCTGCTATTGAACCTCTCTTTGCGTATGCTGATGTTATGTGATGGTCATTAAAATCACTTTCACCTTCAGATGATGGTTTTCCACTTTTTACAGGTTTCATCTTATCAGTAACTTTAGTTGGTAATGATTCGAATTTATATTTCGGGTCTGATGTTTTGAAATCAGCTTTCCTCATTATAGTCTTAGCGATTAGTTTGTTTGATTGTTTCATAAATGGAATGTTTAGATTTGTTCTATCATCCTTTACTACAATCTGATTGTATTGATTAAGGAACTTTACAAATTCCTTTTTGTTTTTACCTAATCTTTTAAAGAATCCTATCAACTCTGCGTTTGATACTTCTTTTCCGTTTCTTGGGTCATTTAACCTATCGAAGAAATGTTTACCAGTAAGAACTATATCAACTGGTTTAAGTTGTTTATCAGCGAATTTATCAATCTTTTGTAAATCACCCATTGGGATTTCAGTTAAGGTATCTTCCTTTAATGGACTCATACCATTCTTAACTCTAACCTTATTTAACTTTTGAAGAACTTCTTTTTGTTTTTTAGATTTTGGCATTTGTTTTAATGCTTGTGAAGTTAATTGGTATATAAGAGTTCTATCTTCTGAGGATAATTCCTCCAACATACTATTTGATTCCTTCCACTTATATAATCCAGCTATATCAAGTTTTTGTTTATGAGAATCCCATCCACATTGATGACATAAATACTTACCACTATCATCAGCTTCGATTTCCCATTGATGATTACATTTTTCACATTTGATTTCAGTACCAGCAAGTTCAACTAATGTACCTTCTTCAATTACTCTAATTCTGAGTATTGCTTTACCATTTATAGTAATATCACCTTTTTCGTTTTTACCAATTGTTTTAACTACAATACGTTTGTTTTTGAATTTGCCACCCAATACAGTATCACCTACATTAATTGGAATAGTAATATCTTCCTTTACGATATTGGAGTTTGGGTCTTTTACTTTCTTAGTTTTTTCAGCTTCTTCTTTTTCATCTTCTAAATCAATAGAATCAAGTACCGAGTATCCTACTAAACTAGCGAATCGAGTTGCATGTTTAAACCATAATCTATATGCTTGTGAACCATAGAAATCCTTTTGGTTAGTTGCCGTTGTTTTACCAATTACACCCGCTGGGAATGGAGTTACTGCTTTTACAGGTCCATTTGGATAAATTGGATGTGAATCTATATCAGTAAGTTCATCACTCATAATTTGTGCCAACACTGTGTATCCAATTTCTTCAGCTCGTTTCTTAGCTACTTTATCGAATGCTTTATAAGTTGGGAATAGAAAGTTAGGCCCATCATCAGCTTCTTCAGCTCCACCTATCTTAGATGCTTCTTTAATTAACTCAACGTTATCAACTATCCAATTTTCGATTATGTGTTTTGGGATAAAGATTCCCTCAGATGTTATCTCTGGTAGTTGTGATAACTTACCAGCTATAAATTTAAATATTTTTGGGTTGAACTTACCATATGCCCTTTTAGTAAAGAATTGCTTCTTATCTTCATCAGAACCTTTTCTCAATCCCATCCGAACATCAGTTCCACTTACTGGGTTTGATTGTTGAGGAGCTATGTAAACATATCCCTTATCTTTATATCCTTCAAATTCTAAGTTATCCTTATAAGGAGTAAAAAACTTACCACCTAATCTACTAGCATCCTTCTTACCAACCACAGTAATAAATCCAGTTGTATCTGAATCAAACTTCTTTAATATTTCGGTTGGTACATATGGATTCTTAACTTCAACAATTCTATTTGATGGAACACCAAACATAGTTGTCATTATTTGTTTTTTCTCTTTGAAATTAAAAGGTGATTTCGTATTATCGGTTTTGTTAGATGTTCCGATATACACTTTATCCTTTCCAAACTTTTTCACTAAGTGTGAGTAAGTTGCGTAATGACCTTTGTGGAAAGGTTGAAAACGACCAGAGTAGACAACAATTAAGTTCTCTACTTTGGCCGCTTCCAATAATATACTTTCTACTAAAAAGTTAGATAATTCGTTCATTGTAATAGTACGTTTTCTATTGTACTATATAAATATACGATTTTGATTATTTCACAACTTCCATCTGCTCAGCCATCTTTTCTTTGATAGATGGGTCAAATGTAATTGTACCTTTTTGTAAATCAAGTTGCCCTCTTGGGTATTCTTTCTCAAGTTCATTAACTAAGCCTCTAATAGCTTCGTTTTTTTCTTTGAAATCAGCTTCTGCTTTTTCTACACCTTCATCAAGTTTAACTAACTCATCTTCCAACTCTTTTCTTCGTAGATAAAGTTGTCCGAATACATTTACTAACTGAGAGATTTCCTCATTAGCTTCTTTTATTGGAGTTACTACACCTTCTTCAAGTGTTCTTGTAACCAATTCGATTTTTTGAATTTCTTCGTTTGCCATAATAGTTTTTTAATTAAAAAATTTGTTTATTTTGAATTCATATATAAATATACATAAATTATGTTTTCGTTATAATTGTAACACCTCTCTTTTGTACTACTTGAGATGCACAATCATTTCCGAATTTTATTGATTCATTCACATCTGAGCTTTCTATATACTTCATAGTGAATCCAGCTACGAAAGTATCACCTGCTCCTGATATATCCATAATCTCAACTTCTTTAGTTGGATACATAACATCTTTATGTTTACATCCTTCTTTATCAAGTGTGATTATAAGTTTTTCAATTACCCATTCATTATCATTAATAAATGTTTCATTGTTTAAGTATTCAGTTCTATTTAATTTAATAAATTTTAAATCCCTACACCATTCACCTAATTTCTTTTTTGTATCACATATTGTGTTTGGGTGATTAAATGCTATATGTGCAATATCATCATTGGTTAAAAATCCTTTATTATAATCTGATATCACTACCATATCATAATCCCAATAATTAGTTGGTAATTTAGTTTTATCAATTCTATCCACAAAATCACCCTCATCAACTCTTAACAATAGTGTATTAGATGATTCATGCACATAGCGTGTTTTTGTTATTGTAGATGTATGAGTTATAATATCTACACCCACATCCAATGATTCCAAATTAGATTGTACATTTAATGCCATCCCACCATTATATCTTTCGTTGATTGGATTGAAAACAGGAGCCGGTCCTTCAGGTGATAGACGTGGAGTATTTCCATAGATAAAGATATCCATACAACTTTCCCCTATTAAAAGTACTCTACTCATTTGTTAATATTTTTGTTGTACTAAAATCTTCCATTCGATTAAAGAATACCATTGATTTAGAATATTTTTCACCTACAATCGATTTATCCTTATAATCTGAACCTATTACAAATATATCCGGTTGATATCGTTTAATTGCCTCTTCTAACATTATCTCAGAATCGAATATTATAACTTTACTCACTCCATTAATTCTTTCTAAATTGTATTTACGTTCTTCTTCTGAATGAAATGGTCTATCATCCCCTTTTAGTTCTTTTACTCGTTTATCGGAATCTATACCAATAACAACTAACTCACCAAATGTAGATGCAAACTCAATCATTTTAAAATGAGCATGATGTAAAACATCGAAACACCCATTCATCCATACTTTCTTCATTATAAGAACTTTTCTAATTCGTTAATTACCATTTCGGATGAAATACCCTTTGTACATTCAAACTGTCTATTTGTTCCCTTATGGTCTGGACACCAATTCCAATCACCAGCATCTAATTTCAATCTATTGAAACACCCACCACATTTATCTTTAGGTGGAGTTATTCTTACACAATCACTCATCTCTGCCCAATCATATGAGAACCCACTTATTAATACAGTCTTTGTATTTAATGCCCAACTTAACCAACTTAAACCACTTCCAATTCCTATGAATGCTTTTGATTTTCTCATTTCATCCATAACACCTTCTAATGGACCCGATGGATGTTGTGTGATTCCTTTTGGATGTTTGTTACCCATATAGTTATCACCTTCATTGGATAGTAACTTAACTGTGTATCCTTTATTATTTAACCAATCAACTACATCTTGCCAACCAGTTGGATTATTCCAATATTTAGATTGTGCCGTACCATGTATAGCTATTGTAATTAATTTATCATCCTTTACAACATTCGATTTTGGTAGTAAAGGTCGTACTTCTTTATATTCCAATCCTAATATATCAGAACCCATCTTTTGCATAGTTTGGGTTTTGAAATCGTTTGGATTCTTTAATCCATTTACACCACCATCATCATTGTAGAATAACCCAACATCATACATTGCATATAAGTGTGGTACAGTAGAACCCGGTTTAACGAATTCAAACTGAGGGTATTGTTCTTCAAACATATGATTATGGAATGTAGATACAATTACTTCACAATTGTGTTTTTTTCTAAACTCCTCAAAGTATGGAAACCATGCTAATGTATCACCCAATGCCTTTGAACCCATTGATATAAACACACGTTTACCATTTGGATTGAAATCATGCTCATAAAAAACATCATCACCTCTAAGTACTCTTACCTTCCAATCAATACAATACTCTATATTTGATTTAGCCCATTGGTTATTTCCAATTGTAGTTTCAAACCTTATCTGATTTGTAGTTTTATCAATAAATTGTACTACATATTCCTCATTTACATTACCTGTTATTTCAACGAATGGTCCTCTTACAAAATGACAAGAAACTCTATTAGCTATTTCAGTAATATTGTTTTTATTCTTTTTTAATTTATCGTATATCATTTCCAAGTCTTATTTGTTAAATCTAATAATGAAAATCCTTCAGCCTGATTTGAATACATTTTATTAGTTGTGTATCTTGGTCTTTGATGATGGTAGAATACGTGATTGTACCATAAATCAGCTACATCCCATTCACAATCTTTTATTCTATCTAACCACCATTCTTTTTCTCTATTTGGGATTAAGTATGCGTGTGCTAAATCTTGGTTGTGTGCGGTTTTACTAAACAACTCATCTATCTTTTCTTTTGAGTTTGATGGATTATCTGCAAATGATATAAATGGTACATTATCTCTTTCTGATATGAAACACGCTTTATGTATAATCTCAACAAACTCCATTAACCCACTATGGATATATGCATCTGCTTCAAATACTAATGTGTAATCGTAATCAGGACTCATTGTTTCTAATGCGAATCTATGTGCCATATAACAACCATAATGTCCTCCAGTTATCCAACCCAATCCTGCTCCAGGTGAAAGTTCACCAGGTGTATTAGTTGGTGATATATGTTGTGGTCTCCTACAATGTTCTGCTGGTGGGAAATCGGTATAAGGTGTGTTTACGATAGCTTCGTAGTCGATACCATATGATTGTAGTTGTTTCAATGATTCTTGACTTATACGTTCTCTTAAATCATTCGGTTGAGTCATTAAATGTTTTATCTGAATCTTTGGTTTCTTACGAACAAAACTATACTTATCTTTTAGTATTTGGTTATAGAAGAATTCATCAACTGCTTTAGTTACTTCCTTAAATATATTTGTACCATAATCATCACCCGTAATAAATCCACCAGGTTTAACTTTATGATACCATCGTTTGATATCAGCTTTTACGGAAGTGTAATCATGCCCAACATCAATCATTATGAAATCAATAGAATCATTTTGGAATTGAGTTGATGCGTTTTCCGATGTATCCTTTATAGCTTTGAATGTACCAAAGTTATCACTCATTATTGTGTTCTCCACAAATTCACCATAAATATCACCACCATATGAACCAACAATGTTTTGATGTAGTTCTTCATCATCAGTACCTTTCCAAGTATCAACAACAGTAAAATCTATATTCTTTTTTGATTTGGTAATTGATGTAGCCATATGATTAGATGATTTACCTAACCAACTTCCTACTTCAACAAATACCTCACCACCTTTAGCGTTATTCACCATTCGGTTATATAAACCCTCATATGTGAACCAACCTGGTATCTCATTGAATTCAGGTTCTAATAACTCTATTATAATTTTCTTAGTATTGTTTATATCATCATCAATGTAAGTAACCAATTCATTAGAATCATATGTATCCAAATAAGTGTGTAACTTTCTGAAGATACATTGTAATCCATATCCCAATGCTTCTTTAATTGATAGTGGATTCAATTCTAACTTAGAACTGAAATAGAACATATCAGATGCTTTATAGAATTTATCTACATCATTACGTTCACCCCATACTACACAATTATCAGGCTTATCTTTCATTATTGGTCCCCAATATGATTCAAAGTTCATAGCTTGGTTTCCAACGAAGTGGAATTTGATTTTATACTTTTCTAAGATTCTAGCTACTTTAAATATTTCTCCTTGATTCTTACCTTCAGTAAATAACCCAACCATAAGAACGTGCTTCCATTCAGTATCAAATCCTAACTCTTTTTGAATTTCAGTTTTATTGAATGTTTGCTTCTCTATTGGATACTCCCATACCTTAGTATCAACTCCCAAATGTTCGAACTTTCTCCTACTCCATTCAGATACTAAAACATATCTATCAGGTTGGTAACGAATTTCGTTTGGGTTTGTTGCAGAACCATGTGTTGAAGCTACAATGTTGTACTTACGTGAATCTACCCACAACTTATCTAATATATCAACCGATAAAAAGTGTTCTGGTATTTCAGTAAAATGTATGATGTTTGGTTTGATAGATTTTATCAAATCAACTATTTCGGATTTATCATCTCCCAATGTATGTAGTTTAACCAATTTGTTGATTTGGTCTTTCTGAACTACAAACACTCCACCACTATGGTTGTTTACCTCAATTACTTCTATATCAAACTCATCATTGAAGATTTCGATTTGCTTTAATAAGTATTGTGGCATCCCACCAGTAGATAGGTGTGATGATACATATAACAATTTCTTTTTTGACATAAACAAATTTAGTGTATATGATTACACTTCTTTACAAAGATACAAATAATATTTTAATTTACCAAATATTTTTTAGTAAATTATTGTACCTGCATCTAAATCAATTTGTCCATTTGGATATTTCTTATCCAATTCAGCCAATTCCGAATCCATTTCTTCTATTGATGAATCCAGCTTATTACCAAATTCAATATTTTTAGAATTAAGTTCTTCTAATTGTTTTTCTATTTCTCTTCTTCGAACCACAACTTGCCCTAACCCAATTACCATATTGTTTTGTAATTCTTGGATTGATTTTAGTTTATCAATTACTGATTGGTCTAATGTTTCTGTCTTTTGTTCCATAACTTTGTTAGTTTATTATACTATATATAAGTATATATGTTTTTAATTAAACGAAATTATTACCAGCGTCTTGGCAAATCTAAAAGTTCAACAGGCCATAGATTTCTGAGTTCTTCAATAGTTGAAAATGAATCCGTTGTTATTGTAGATGGAAACTCTCTTAATGAATTTTTAGATTCAATAATCGTAGCTTTAGTAGATGTATCATCCGTTTCTAATGATTTCATAAACTGAACATCTAATCCTATAAATTTTTTATCTCTTTCTATACGATATGTATTAAGAAATCTTTCTAATGCTTTATTTTTATCTATTGACCAACTCATTATATTTCATTTTCTGTTTTAAAAGTATCCCAAGATTTAATATAAACACTACCACTACCAATACCATCACAATTAGTATAATCCCAACTAAAATTTTCAAAATCAGGTGGGAATTGTGATTGTGAAACAAATGTATATCTACACCCATTCGGTATATCCTTATTACCAACCCAATTCAATCTACCGAAATGAATTACATCCGATTCCAATTCCCAATCACCAGCTATTGTTGTTATGTTAGTATCACCCAATGATTGGGATGTTTCACTTATAATATATAATTTTTCCATATTTTTATTTTAAATTCTACCCTGGGCCGAATACTACAAAGTAAGCTTCGTATGGGTCTTGGTTTGTATCTGAATTATTATCCTTAAAGGTAACTTTCATAGCTGTACCATCTACCTTAGTTGCAACATTTAAAGAAAATTCTTCATCTGTTGGACTTTGTGAGTTAGTATCTCCACGATTACCATAACCTGCTATAAATGGTAATGCAGTACCTGATGTTAATGTATCTGTTAAATTTACAGTATATGCCCCAGTACTATTTCGAGTAATAGATGATACATTATAAGATGGTGAGAGTACAGATGTGGTTCCTGAGGTGGTTCCTCTGAATCTACAATGTGCTTTTACAATCCGTTCATCAAAATCAGTAAGAGAAACCCCATTTAAGTTTGCAAAACGTTTTGAGCTTGAACCAATATCCCACAATGAATTCGAATTAGGTATAATATCACCTAATGTATTAATAGCCGTTGTTGTGTCAGTACCACTCGATGCTTTTTCAAAGTATGATATACCACCCTTTGCTTTAAATATTTCACCACCACCACCATCAGTTCTTGGAATTTTAACAAAAGTAACTTCATCCGATACTACTTGAATACCACCAGCTTTTATCTCAACAAAATTACTAGGTAGTGAGAATACTAAAGAATTATCAAGCGTACTTAGAACTAGTCTACCACTATTTGAAGATACTGTTGTAGATGATGAACCATCATATTGAGCGAATGAAGTAATGTATCTTGTTGTTGCATTTCCAGATGAATTAAAGTCAGTAGCAACACCAGCTGAAGTAGATACTCTAACAGAATATCTAAATTTTGCTGCAGTAGATGCGGTACTTATTGGTACAATGATAGTTTGGCCATATGCGGATGCTAATGTACCATTATTGGCACCATCATCGGCTGCATAACTATTATAATTCCAAGTACCTTGGGCAATATTATGTGATAGTATATCATTTGATATATAATTGTGAACTCCAGGAACTGAGAAAGTATATACCTTATCTCCTTCCAATATTTCAACTTTATCAACTAATTGTAAAGAGATAGTATCGCCATCTTTTACGTAAATTTTACTCTCACCTTCAATTAGTTCTTTTGCTGGTATTTCTTTATTGTTATCTTTCCAAAATCCATGCGAATCCGAAACTTCAATAACTTTATCACCTACTGTTATTTTATATATTTCATTCGTTGTACGTGTTTTGACAGCATCTATGGTAAATTCAGAAAATCTATCTACACCAATATGTGTATCGATTTTATCATTCCAATTCCAAGCTAATATCGTTTGCCCTTTCTTAACATCCTTTGCTAAAATTAGAGAACCATCTGATAATGTAATTTTGGTGTTACCAACAACAGAATATTGGATTGAGCTCAGACCACCACCACCACCACCACCAGAACTAACAACACCAGTGTAATAGTTTCCAGCTCCTTTTCGGGCGGAACGTGCATAACTAGTTTGTCCAATTAGTTTTCTCCCAATAATCGCATCACTATTATTTGTATCAATTACTTCCAAATAAATATACCCACGTTGAGCTATTGCTAATGGTTGATATGACCCGTGATTTTGTCCGTTGTATGTTGGTGAGTAGTTTGGATATGATGTAGTATGTGATACCGTTTGCGTTGGTGGGTACAAAGTCAGTCCCGGCCTGTTTATTGCAACTGAGATATCACCAGCGGCAACACTCGTAGTCCCATTACCAGCACCATCAGTTAATGTAGTAGCTGTTCCAATGGAGTAGTTACTATTTTGATTGAATGGACTAGCAGCACTTGTTGCAGTTACTAATGAAGTTGGTCTAGGTACCGTTACATTTGCCCATGATAACGTTACCGAAGTAGACCCAGCAGTATTTGTTAATATACTTTGGGGTCCTATTATTACTTTCTTTGCACCAGCTTCAAATAATTGAATTTCAGCGGCTTGACCGGCGTCTCCTGGATTAAATATTATTTCCGAGTCACTATCTCTTAAAGAATTTGTATCAGCATCAATAATCCAATCACCGATTCGACCACTATCAGCGTTTATAATACCACTTATGTTTGCATTACTAGCTGATACGTTACCAGCGGCATCAACACTAAATTTAGAACCTGGCCCAGATGATGGAACATTAATAGAACCCCCTATTAAATTTGATTGTTCTATTGTAGCACCAACAATATCACCACTAAGTTGAACTATATCACCATTATATCTCATAAAGTTTCCATTAGGACTTCTTAATGAGAATTGGGGTGATTCTGAACCTGATGGGAATCCTAAGAATACACCAGTCCTATTATAACCCGCAGTATCTTGTCCCATTGATATAAATGGTTTATTACTACCCTGTGCTGAACCAGATGTTGATAATCGAATCGCATCACCAGTAACAATACGTTCACCAAAAGAACCAGCAGTCCAACTACCAACACTATTAGTGCTTATATCCTCACCAGTTCGATGTATTGTGTATAATGTTAATTTAGTTGCAGCTGCTAAATCTATCTCACCATGTGGGTTTGTAATATGAGATTTTAAATGACCACTACCATCAATACCATTGTTAGCTAAATCAAATCGGTCTCCTTCAATAGTACCTAATTTAATTGCAAGTGATGCTGACTCATATGCAGCAACTCCACCACTAGCAGGAATCGTAACACCCTCTGCCAATATATATGCATTTGCATTAGGAGCCCATGAAGGTAATCCGAACAAATTATACTCCAAATAATCAGCATTGTACTGACCTGAAGTTTGACTCATAACGTCGTTCCATGCAGCAGAGGAAGAAATTTGCGTAGATGAAGCTACCCATTTTAAATCTGAAGATTTACCAGTTCCAGCTATCTCCCAAGATGAAGTTACATATGATAGTAAATCAACAGACGATGTTAATGCGTATAATTCAGGTGATAATTCAAATTTAACTAAACTTGAAAAATCTACGCTTAATACATTATGGTTAGTTGTAATCGCACCATTTACAGTTGCCATAGAACCACTCCCAAATGGGTCAGCTGTTCTTGCGAAATATTGAGGACACTCATTTTGGCTAATTGTTCCATTACTCGCAAATTGAGTATTATATACCTGAGAATAAAATCCACCATACCACATTCCAGGTCTTACGGCCGATACGAGTAGTGATGATGTGGCGAATGCAACAGTTTCATATACATCACCAACTGTATATTCGGCTTCGTAAAATAATCCACTCTTATCAACTTGCCATCCACCAATGTTTGTTTTCACATTATCACCAGCTAAAGATAAACTTGCAGTTCCTGAATCAAATCCCATAAAGATACCATCACTTTCAAAACCTTGTGGGCTTTGTCCGATTGATATGTATGGATTTGCATTTGAATTACCAGCATCAGCATTTAATGCTATTACAGCATCTGAACCAGATGAACCAACGTTAATTGTTTGGTCTGCATACACATCAGTTGCAAATAAGATATCAGTTGCTACTGAAGTAAACTCAGCTCCGAATGAATCCCATTCATTTGCAACGTATGCACCAGTTGCCCCATCAGTATTACATATTATGTAAGAACCATTGTATTTTACAACATCAGTACGAGTAGAATTAGATGTGTATGTATCGGTTGTACTAAATTCACCTCTATATACAATACCAGCTCCAGTAGAACCAGGAGTACCATTGGTACCGGTTTTTGATTTTGAAAATGATTGTTTAATTGAACCAGTTACAGTAGTTCCATCAAGACGTTTTATACATATCTCAAAATCAATAGATGCTATATCAACTGAATCTGTCATATTACTAGCATCCGATATTGTAAACGTTGGTGAGTATCCAGTTGATGGTGATGCGGTTGTTATATCAGTACCACTAAAATTTATCGTAAAATCACCTGCCGCTTGTGGGTAAGATAATTTATGATTTAATGGAGTAGTTCCTTCAAATAAATTAATACTAGTACCACTACCAACATAAGATGAAACTACACCAGTTGGCGAAGCTGGTAATGTATGAGCTTGATTTGAATTTATTATAGTAAGAGCATCAGTTCCTTCCGTAAGTTTTACAATAGTTATTTCATCGGAAAATCCATCAGCAGTTGCAGTGATTGTTACTGCCGTATTAGAGCCAAAGTTTTCTTTACTAAGAGTAGCAGTATCCCCACTACCACCTAACGTTACATTTGGTGATGATGTAAATACAGTAGAATCTGAGATGTTTTGCCTACTGGATGTAAGAGTTATAGTTGATGGTGATATTGTACCATCCTTAGCTACTATAAATGATTGTGCATCTGTGGATAATCTTATTGTTTTAGCATTTATTCCAGCCGTACCAGATGTTCCAGCCGCAGCGGCTGTTGCCCAATACGTTTCGTAACTACTACCATTTAATGGTTCTGAATTTGCTGTGTTTTTTGTGTGATTAGAAATACATACCCAAGTGTTATCGGCGTGTGTTACAATATCATTTTCTACAAATTGGAAATTAGCAGGTGTAAATGTTTGAGACCATAAACCTTGCAACGTACCCTCTCTCTGACCAGCTGCGGTTTGTCTAAGTGCTCCTCTAATTGTTAAAGTATCACCATTCCATTCCAATGAATTATACTCACCATTATCAACTTCTGATTTTAATGAGAGTAATCCCAATGTTGAAGTCCCACTAGCACCACCGGCATTACTCATACCCATAAAGATACCATCTTGTTGGAATCCTTGTACTCCTTGTTGCCCTATTGCGATGTATGGTTCATCACTACCACCAGCTATTGCTATATTTGCGTTTGGACTTCCAACCGGTGGAATACCAACATTAATTGTGTTTTCTACAAATGATTCTTCGAAGATTGCTATCTTAGCAGCAACAAACATATCTTGCTCTCCTAAGTATTCCCAACCATTACTAACAATATCTCCTTGTTCTAATAATGCACTATAAGCAGGTTCAGTAGAATATGGTTGAGTTGATGATGTTACGAAATTTTCAGTTGTACCGAAATAGTGTGTTTCCACATCACCACCAGAACCATTATCAAATTTTACTACAACCGCATCTCTACGTTTTTGTTCTAAGCTAAATAAGTAATCAACTGAACCAGTCCATTCTCCCCTCATAACAATACCAGGCCCAGTTGCTCCTTCGAATACAGTTGAAAGTGATTGTGATAAGAAATAAGTTGCTCTACCATTTTCAATATCAACCTTATAAATTAATGTAGCTGATTTGTTATCCGATGGTATATTCCAATCAGTAATTGGGTCTATATTAGCAGGGTTTCCAGTTGGAAAATTCGGTTGTGTTATAAATGTAGGTATATAATGTAATGAAGATGAAAATTCACCCAATGTTCCAATTGGGTCACCAATTGAGTTTACTGTCTCTGATGAGTATGTAGATACGTGAGTTAATTCAGTAGCTGCTTTAAATGCTCTTATCTGAGTTCCAGTTGTATCTAATGTAAGTGTCCCAGCTACAGTTACTCCAACATTTGGCGATGGGTTTGTTAACGATACTTGATAATTATCAGCTCCAGCTTTAATACCTGCGATAGTTACTTCAGCAGATGCTACGACCGGAGAAGCAATGTTACCATCTCTAACCTTAACAGACCAAGTTGCAGTTTCACCGGGTGATGTAGCATCACCAGAACCTATTTCAAATATATTCTCGGTTCCAACTAAACTATATGCAAATCCATCTCTGAAGAATTGGTAATATGATTGTGAACCCGTTACATTAAATGGGGTTGCTTCTAAAAATATTGAACCTACTGGTGAGGTTACCACACCATCACCATCAAAATTAACAACTGCCGTTGTTGTGGCTAAAGTTACACTTCTTGCAGCAGTACCATCATTTGATTTTGAGAATATCTGTCTTTTACTATATACCTCTTCTACACCAGCTACTCCATTTGTTAATGAATATGGATACACATAGAAATTATAATCAACAGAACCACTTTGTGGTTCCAATTCACTAAAGTTTGTATAATGTACAGTCTCATCTCCGAAATCTAAATCGTATTGTGATGATGCTGATATATCACCAACTACTATACCACTACCAGTTGCTGATACTGTATATGTACCAGGTAAACTACTTGTTTCATATGAAAGGTATAAGTTACCCTGCTTAACTAAAATATCGGTATCAGCAGTTGAGTAATCAGGTATCGTTCCGTTTTCATCAGCTTGGAGTGTTACAGTTGATGGTTTTATTTCAATTTCAATTGCATCCGAACCATCTACTCCTTTAGTAATACGTTGTGTAATTGTTTCATAGTAGTATCCAGCAGTTCCATCATCATTTGATGATGTATAAAATGGGGTAATTTTATAGGTTCTTGAAATATTAGCTACCAATGATTCGGATGGCATATTATGATGACTTACTTGATAAATGTAATCATTAATGGCTATACCCGAATTAGGTTTTATTTCAATGTTGTTAATAGATGGAACATCATAGAAATCCCACGATCCAGCTGACATAGTCACAGCACTATCGTTATATGTTAATTGCTTTTCTCCTTGAGAAAATCCGAATTTAGTATCCAATAAAGAATAATCATAAACTGCCCCCTCTTGATTTGAGTTTAAGTTTACTACAATTGGGTCAATATTTGCGATAACCGGCTCAATCCCTAAACCATCAGGTGCTACAAATATTGTTTTATCAACACTAATCGATTCTGATGTGAAATCTTCTACATAAGTAAAGTTGAATGTTAATTGCTTACTATCAATTGGTGTATAATACTCTACCGAATCACCCGGTATACCACTTCCAATGATTTCGTTTTGTGCATTGGTTGCTGTTACAGTTATTCTACTATCAAATGCCCCAGTTTCGAAGAACATATAGTATTCAGTTAGTAAAGCTGAATCAATGGACATTGATGGGAATACCTTCAACGTACCACTAATTGGTGATTCGTTTGTACCTCTTAAATAAAAGTTACCAGATAAACTTGCAGTTTGTGGTGTGAATATTGTATCTTCTTTTGGATTAATATTAAATTGTTCAACATCAAATATTGTAAAACCAGCACCTAATCCATCTTGTAAATCAGTTAGTATTAATGTTGTTAGAATATCCTCTTCAGTAGTACCATCCATTAAGTATAATGGTAATTGACCTGTAATTGATGTTCTATCGAATACTGCGTTATAATCCAATTCACCACTACCAGTTGTACCAGCAGTTAACCCTTGAATAAATCCACTTGACTGTGCATCGGATAATAAAATATATTCCGAACCACTTTGTATTCTTAATTTTGCATCAGAGAATCCATTTTGTGGTAAGTTATCTCTTAGTATGATTTCGTTAATACCATCGATACGAATCGCTTGTAGCTCTAATGTTTCTTCACCTTTATTTTTTATAATAGTACCTCTATAAGGTCTAATCTCAAAGTTTACACCACCCTTACCATCTTGCGAACGTGTAATTACCACATCATCCGATACACCTTCTACTTCACCAGTAAATCTAATGTATTGTACAGTGATATCATCTCTTGAACCAGTAAAATCAGCAACAGTTAATGTTGGTGATAGGGTTTCATATCCACTCATTAAACCAGGATACTGCCCACCTGCATATTGTGATGATAATAGTATATCACCAAATTCATCATATGCACCAGATGTATATGTAACAGAACCAGTAACTAAAGTAGTTTCTACATCAAATGTAATTGTTGTAGGTGGTAATGGATTAGCCGGAGCTGATGCTGAATCAAATGAGAAATATAAATTGTTCGGTGTAAGTGTAATATCTTTATTAAAAAGATTTAAATTACCACCATTAAATGTTTTAGTATCCTCAACTAATATTGGAATGTAGTTGTTGTTTATATCATAGAATTCAAACCTATAATCAAACGTTTCAGTTTGTAATGTTTTTGGAACTTGTTGGATGAACGTAATCTCATCAGGAGAAAACGATGTTTCTTGTGATGCTTTTAAACTTACATTATTAACATACCAATCAACTCCATCAACTTCAAAATATAACTTTGCTTCATCAAAATCATCAGCAATTATATTTTCAGTAAAATTTCGTTTTTGTAAAATAGCATTTGAAGATGGTATATTTACAATTGTTTGTGATTCTGGAGTTCCATTTAAAGAACCACTTAAAGTTACTTTTAGGAAATCAGTTGGGGAAACACTACCCTTTTTTAAATTAAAATCTAATGTATATTCTACACCACTCTGAATTGGAAATGATTGTTTCGTAAGAAAGTGGTTTCCTTCAGTTGAGTTTAATTTAGCTGAGTTGTATAGGAATCCGGTGTTTAGTTCTACTGAAATATCATTTGATGATGTTATCCAATATTGTGATAACACATCTTGTGTAAATGTACCATAACTAATTTCATTAGCTTCAGTAGTTTCTATATCTCTTAATAACTCATTTGATTCTAATTGTATTTCTTGTACGAACTCATAATCAGTTAAGTTTGATTGAGAACGTCTATATACTTTTACTCTTGCAGCATCACCAACTGCTGTTTTCATATCAGTAATACTAATCTTAGCGAATGAACCAGTAAGTGCGGTTGCTAAATCAGTTACACCTTCTAAATAATTAAATGATGATACATAACTTTCATTTGAGAATGGCGCTACGATTCCATTAGGTGCGTATGGTGGTGAAACAATTACTTCAGTTTCACTTACAACATCTAAAACAATTGGATTATAATCGATATCATCAAATGAAATACGATTACCATCAATTGAACCAGTCCAATTAGAACCATTAGTAACGTTTAATCTATATGATGTTGGTAAAGAGAATTCACTTAATGAAGTACCAGCGGTTGGTGCTAATGGAATACCATTAACATTACCAATCTGAGTTATTAAGTTTGCGTTATTATTAAATATTGGTTTGTTAATCTCACCAATATTAACTTTAGGTCTTTTAAAGAATCTAACTCTATCCTCATTGGCAAGTATCTTATTGATTTGAAAATCATTTTCCCACTTAACATTATAATTACCTTTCCATTGGTCTGGTACATCTCTTATAACACCATTATCATCATATTGTTTAAGTTCACCTAAAACAGTAATTTTACCCAATCCAATTGGTGTATCGTTATATATGTAAACAGCTATTAAAGATGATATACCTTCATAATATTCCGGAACACCTTTTGCTGGTTCATAGTAAATAGGATTACCTTCAACATCTAAAATCTCTATCTTAATTTCAGTTGTTTCTTTCAGATACTGAGACCCTTCTATAAGAAATCCGTTTTTTCCACCTGTAAAGGTATCATTAAATTCAGTTATTCTAAAATAATCAGAATTCGGGTTATCATCAATTACGAATGTTTGAAATGATGATAAGTTTTGTTCAGGTGAGTACTTTTTAATTCTTGCCATTTACCAATTGCCTATTAGTGTTTCTCACTATAAATATTCCACTTTTTAGAATGTGGATACTTATACTAAAGAAAACTAAAGAAAACTAAAGAAATGGATAAAAAGTATGCAATGTTACAAATTGATAAAGAAGTACATCAATTATTAAAGTCTTTTTGTAAGGATAAGGGGTATAAGATGAATGGGTTAGTAGAAAGTTTGATTAAAGAAAAAGTATCCCCTAACCAAACTCTACCAACTAATGTTTTAAGGTCTAAGTAACTGCTCTACCTTTCATTTGTTCCCAATCTCTATTCTTTCTTACTTCGTTGTTTTTAACATCAGTTGCTGCTAACATAAGTGGAATGATATCCATATCTTCTGCTACTACCATTAATGCTTTAACATCTTTTGGAAAACAATGTCCTCCATATCCAAAATCTCCATCTGGACCCGGAACATTCCAATGGGAATCTCCCAATCTCTCATCTTGAGTTGCATATTCAATTACTTTATCGTAATCAACATCCAATCCTTCACATATCTGATACATTTCATTTGCAAACGATACCTTTGTTGCTAAGAATGAGTTAGTTAAATACTTAACCATCTCAGCATGAGTAGAATCCGTTTTAATGATATGAGCTTTTGGAAATACTTTTGAGAATATTTGTTTTATCTCAGTAGTAGTTGGTCTTGGTCCTCCTAATATAATTCGTTTCTGATTATCATAATCCTTAACAGCATTTCTCTCAGTAAGGAATTCGGGGTTGAATACAATACTTAAATTTTCATATTGAGTATTCCATCGTTCAGTTGTACCAGGTGATACAGTTGATTTGATTATAATGTTATGATTACCTGTTTCATTTAACGCATGTAACTCTGTTTCTACAATCGATACATTGCACCTACCATCGACATCCATTGGTGTTGGTAAGCAAACAAATATAGTATCACATTCATAACAGATTTCATTAAATGTAGAATTACATTTTGAGTCATCTAAATCATAAGTAAGTACATCGTAGTAATTTTTAAACTTTTGATAAACTGCATTACCAACAAACCCCTGTCCTATAATTCCTATCATAATTTAGTATTTAATATTACTGAATCCATTTACTTTTTTGATTTCCATTAGAGTATCAACTACATCTCGCATTGAATCAATATGCGATATAATCATCACAAATTCAAATTGAGTTTTAAGATAAGCAAACAACATATATAATGATGTAAGGTTTTCACTATCCAATGTTCCAAACCCTTCATCAACTACTAAGAAGTTTGGACGAGGAAGGTTACATACGTTGATTAGAGCGATTCTAATTGCCAATCCACTAATGAACCTCTCCATACCACTACACATCTCTAAACTCCACTTCTGGTCATCGTAAACGATGTTTGCATTAATGTTCTTACCATCCATTTCTAATTGCAATCCAAACTCTACTATTTGTCCTAAGATGTTATTAACTTCACCTTCAATCATTGGTAGTGCTTTAGAAATCAATTCATATGATACACCATCTTTACCCAATGCATTTAGGTAATATTCATATAATGTGAATTGGTCTTCCAATTCCCTAACTTCACTTATCCTAGCTTCTATTGTTTGTTTCTGATTCTTTAATGATGAAACTTCTCCGTTTAAAATTAATATATCAGTTTCACTATTCTTTAGTAGTTGTTTAGATTTTCCCAAAGAATGTCTTACATCTACTATCTCATCTCTGAGTATAGTATTCTTTTTAATTTGCTTTTCATTATTTAAATAATCTGCAATTAGTTGTGTAACTTGATAAACTTCATTCTCTAACTTAACTTCTTGAGTTTCAAATGTTGATAACTTGTTAATAAGTGTGTTAACATCTTTTTCAGCTTTTACCTCCTTACTCTTTAGTTTGATAAGTTCATTATGTAAATCTTCGTATTTTTTACGAGTATCAATGGCAAGAAGAAGTCTATCTCTATCTTCCATTTTAGATTTACGTTCTATATCTAATATAGCTAAATCAGCCTCAGCTTTAACTTTAGCATCTATGATTGTTTCAGAATTCTCTAAACAAATATCACAATCTTTATTATACTTATGTGATTCTAAATGTACTAATTTATCATTTAAAGATTCATATCGTATTTCAAATTTCTCCAAGTCATTCTTTACATCCCTAATATCACTTGAATATTTTTTATATAAATCATATTCTTTAGTAATCTCATCTTCATCAAATGAATCAATCTCTTCCTCTAATTGTATATGAGTTTCTTCTAATGTTTGTATTTTAGATTGATTTGTATCTCTTTGAGATATTAGTTGTATTAAAGAATTTTGAGCTTTTAATTTATTAGCTTCCAATTCTTCTAATGAATAATTATCAGATTTTACCTTTACTATCTTTTCATTTAAAGATATCAATTTCTGATTAAGTACTTCTACTTTATCTTTAACAGTTGTTAGATTAACATCTTCTAATTTATATTCTGCTTCTTTAACTTTTAACCCAATTTCGATATCGGCCAATTTCTGAGTGAAATCATCTTGCTTAAACTTACGAATTAGGGAAGCGTTATCTCTATTCTCATCCGATGCAAATGTATATAGTTTATCAAATACATCTACTCCCATAAACTGAGCAAGTATTTCTTTTCGTTCTGATTGAGATTTATCAATGAATAATGAGTTGTTTCCTTGTAACGATAGAGTAGTAAGAACAAAATCATCATAGGTTCCCAAATATTGTTGAATATTTGTATTAGTTTCTCTCCTTTGCTCTCCGTTCAAAGAAGTGATACCACCCTCATCGTCTTTCCAAAAGGAAACATCGACTTTTAGGTTTCTACCCTTATTGATTAACTTTGCTCTTCTCTCTATATAATAATCAACACCTTCAATCTGAAAATGTAGTTTACAATAGAAGTTATCTTTTCTATTGTTTAATACGTTCTTTGCTACATAAGTTCTACTAGTCTTATCAAAAATACAAAATGAAATTGCATCGAATAGAGATGATTTACCACTTGCGTTTGGCGCAAAGATACCAACCATCCCCTTTACACTATCAAATTCTATTTTATTATTCTCACCATATGAGAACATATTAGAAAATTCAAATGTCTTTGGTACCCATTGAATGTTTGGAGTAACATCATCATCTACTAACTTTGAATTCATTTCTCTATTGATTTGTTTAATCTTATCAATAGTATCATCATCAGCAAGGTATTGTCTTTGTAAGTAATCTTTAATCAATTCATTTTGATATTCAACATCTCTTACATTTCCAATTGCCAAACTATCATCAAAGTCACCAGTCTTTTGTTTAGATAATGTATCCATACGAGTAACAGTAAATTCCTCTACTTTGTATTTCTTCTTTATCTCAGTTAGAGCTCTTTTGATTTGAGTTGGGTCTGTATTAGATACTCTAACTCTTAATCTTGGCTTAAGCGGCATATCAGTAACAGTGGGAACTATACCATTATGAACATCCAATGTATAGAATCCATAATCATTTGGAATATCAATTTCTTCAAAAGTTCTACTATCAACATCCCATAATAAATAACCATGTTTATCTAATGCTTCTCCGTGGTTTTGCTGAATCATTGAACCAGCATATGCAATTGTTGATGAACCCAACGTTTGTCTTTTATGAATATCACCCAACATCACCATATCAAATCCTTCAAACATATCAGTTGTGAATGAGTTTGATGATACAGTATAACCAATATCAGTTTCTGCTAAGTTAACAGGTCCGTGAAATACACAAATAGTATTTTCCCCATCTACCAATTCTGCCGTTGGCCAGTTCTCTTTTTTATCGAGTATAGAATATACCACAAAAGTAAGATTACGGAAGGGGTAGATACCAGTATCTCTAAGATAGTGAATTCTTTCATTATTTAAGTTTTCTACGATTGGAGTAAGTACATCCAATCTATAATTGTTATTTAAGTTACAATCGTGATTACCAGTAATTAAGAATGTGTGCTTTCTGTTTGCACACTCAGTTAAGAACCAACTGATTTCTCTTATTAATTCAGGACTCATCTCAGTTTTGGCATGAGCAATATCACCAGCTAAATAGATAATAGCATTATCGATATTATCTCTATCTACGTTTTGTAAGAATTTTACGAATACCTCTCTGTATTCTACGTGTCTTTTTAAATTACGGATATGTAAATCCGCCAAATGGTAAATCTTTTCTACCTTCATATATTATTTAATTTAGATAGGATTAAATCATCCCAACCACTTTCTTTGGTTTCTTTTAATAAATTATTTACTTTATCAAAACCCATATCACCAGCATCATCACCATCAGGTATAATGTTAGTTACCTTTATTCCATTTTGAATAAAGAATGTTGCATGCTTTGTTGAATCTTCAATTGCATCTGAATCTAAGAGTATTTTTATTTCCTTTACACCCTTTTCGAAAATCTTTGCTTTTAATGTTCTTGGTAAGAATTTACCTAAGATTGGTATTACATTTCGTTTTACTGAGAATGAATCAAATACCCCTTCTACTAATGTGATAGGTTCATTCCAATTAATTTGATTATCAAATACAACCACATCCCTACTAACAGGTGGGTTTTTGTATTTAAATTTACTATCTTCATAATACGAACGTGCTACAAAGTAGTTTAACTCACCTTCTTCACTATATGATGGAATTATAGTTCTACCACCATAAATACCTTCCCCACAATATCCAATGTTATGTTTTAACATTTCATCCATTGTAATACCTCTTTTATAAAGATAGGTCAATGCTTGATTATATGCAAAATCTAAAGATTTGGGTTTTATATGAAGTGGCTTAAATTCAGATGGAAGTTTAAGTTGTACCTTTTCAACATCCTTATCATTCTTAGATGGTGTGTACTCTCCATAGATAGAAATGATTTTTGATAAATCACCCCTATCTACGTTTAACTTTCTTAGAAGCGATTGGATAGCTCTTCCTTTGGAATCACATACCCAACAATGCCAATATTGAGTTTCTAAATTTATTTGTAGTTTCTTTTTATGATGATGACAAAAAGGACAGTGATGTGCCTGTTCATTTCCTTTCATAGAAGAGCCTACACCTAATGTAGAATCTAATACATTTATAACAACTAATTTATTTCTTGCGGAGAGCATTAAATTATATTTTTTGTAAATATACGAAATTTATTTGGATTTACCAAATCATCTAATCATTTATCCCATTTGAGAATCGGATACTGCGAATAAAAATTCACCTAACTTTTTAATTTGGTCAATAGTTTGCCTATCAACTTTACGTTGTTCCATTTGAGTTACTAAGTCTTTTATTGATTTAACGGCAATCTTTAAGCCATCATCTTTTGCATTTAAATTATTTGGATTAATACCAAATGCTCTTGCTACTTGTTCTAAATTCATAATATTATTTTTAGTGTATATACATTTAATAACAAATATACGAATAATATTTTACTTATCCAAGTCTTTTCTATAAAACTTTCCTAATATGTTTCCGTTGAGTGAATTATCATCTGATAATACATTGTATTTAAATTGATGATGTACCTCATAATATGATAATGATTTTTTTGAATAGCAGAATTGTAGAACACTTCGTTTGAACTCATCACTCTTACCTTCGGTGATTTGTTCTTTAATCCAATCGTTTGATGAGAAGTATTTCTGCCAGTCAGAAGATTTTCTAACTTTTTTCTTTTTAGGTAGTGAACCTCTGATACCAGCTAACTTTCGTTCTTCTCTGATACGTTGTAGTTCCCTTACTCCGATTTTTACATTTCGAACACTTTCTAAGGATTTCTTACCAATGTAATATTTGCCAGTAGGGATATGTTCTATCATATAGATAAATCCTACGGCATCCTCAGGTATAACATCTTCGGTAACATCGTTACCATTCCATAACCAATTTGACATTAAGTCTTATTTAAATTTGTCTGAATAAGGTTTTGAGGGGCTGTGTCCTGCTCCACCTTGTCCAATATCACCACCATTAGCTTTTTTGATTGCCTTTTCATCTTTTGATAAATCCAATCCACCATCAGCTTCTAATAAAGTTTTATCTCCACCTTTAATGTTTGCTTTTGATGCATCCGGTGCTGCTTTTTTTAATCTTTCTTCTAAATTCATAATAATCTTTCTTTATGTGTATAAATATCAATTAAGTATCAAAACGAACAATAAAGTTCAATGGATAATCAGGTAATGATTTAATCGGCTTCGGTAATTTACATACGGCAACCATATTCAATTCGTTATCATATAAACCTATCGTTGTAATAAATGGTGCTAAATAAGAACCAGTAGTATCAACAGAGGATGAATAATCATATTCCCCAAATCCACCAAATTTAGTTGGTTCGATTGTAGATTGAATTGTTTTTAATTTTATTCTATTAATTCCATCATATGCTGATGGGTTTTGTGAAACGTTGAATTCGTTTTCATTTACAGATAAGAATACCTCATTTTCATAAATTGTCATTGTAGACCGATATGATAAATCAAATGATTCAATAGTAACATTATCAGTAATACCATCCGTAAGAACTATTAAGCCCCTATCGTAAAATACGTTACCTTTATGATTACTAGCTGAATCAATTAGATTTGAATTACCATCATCAGTTACAGTTATAGAACCATATTCTAATTTAACAGAACCTATCTTTAAACCTTCACCATAATTTTGTTGTGGTATTGCTAACACACCAATCGTTTCACCAATTACTCTCTCATCCGTAGATGCGTAAGATTTTCTCTTACCAACTTCAGTTAAGATTGATGAGGTGGATGGGTTTAGATAGAATTGTGCTTTTAATGAATCGTATAAAGTTCTTTTAGATGTACCATCTGAATTTATATCATCAGTATCATCATCATATAAATCAGTTTGTAGTGTTCCATATAGTGGCGTGATATTATCACCATCCAAAGCCCACTCTTTGTAAACTTTAAAAGGTCTAACTACTACATCCGATTTTGGTATTTCTTTAATCATCTAAATAATATACTTTCATATAAATATCTATGAAACAAAAAACCCTCCACAAAGGAGGGTTTCTATAATATTCTAAACTTTATTAGAATGAAAGTTTTACTTTTATAAGTACTTCCTTATCAAACGATTTATTTATCGGTTGTGAGGTTTTAGCTACTGCTATTAATTCGTTTGAAGTATTTAATAAACCAACAGTTGTAACATACGTTTGTGGGTCAGTATTAAATGTTGTTTCTACGAACGTTCCATCGGTTTTTGTGTACGTTGGATTGTTTGAGTAGTTAAATTCTCTATTCGTTGCTCTTACGAAGAAATGTTGTGTTGATACATTTTCAGTTCTTCTCGCTTGGAAATCATTACCATTATCAATTGCTTGTACTAATGTTTTATGATTTTGTGTATCACCTACAATAGTCTCAACACCTAATAATGATTCAGCTGGTCCACTAAATGGTTTTACAGTTCCAACAGTTTCTGCTAATGCAGTTGGATTGAAAATTACAATACCTCTATCTGGGTAGAATAATCCATATCCTTTTCCGTTTGCATCAGTAGTAGATACAACAGTTGCTTCGTTTTCAGTACCCAAGTTAAGTGAACCACTTACTACTTTGAATACTCTACCAGCTTTTCCTAACGTATCTCCAAATTTCTTACCACTATCATCAATGAAGGTAAATAATCCATTAGAACCACTTAATTGTAATGACCAATTTCCAGCATCCATCTTTTCTCTATATCTAGCTCTATTTACATTGATAGCGTAAATTGAGTTTGAATCTTCAAATACGTTAGCCGTAGAAGTTTCAAATGAGAATTTAGGGTCTGTTGGTTCTAACAATACTGATTTGTATTGTGCGTAAGTTGCTTTTGTTGAAAGTAATGCATCATCATCATTTTGTAATGAAACTGAACCACTTCCGTTTACGTGTCCATATGCTACTGCAAATTGAGCTTCAGCCGTTGCATCAGTTCGTGGGTCGGTACTATACACATCATAATAGTAATTTCCACTTTGAGCAACTTGCGTTGATGAAGTATAAGCGTTAGTTAAAGAACCAACATCACCAGTCCAAAGACCCGTTGTCACTACTTCTACCTTAGCGTTTACTTTATCAAATTCACCGAATTGTTTGTACACACCAGTGGTTGCACCAGCTCCAGATTGTAATTGTTGACCAGCGGGTAATGCGGAGTTTATGAGTGAAACGATATCGTTCGTATCGAAAGTTCCACTTGCTGCTAAATCAGCAATTCTTGCTGCTATGTTTGGGTCGTTTATTAATGCCATATCTTATTTTCCTTTATGCTCTATATGTTATAGTTACCGGAATGCTTTGTGCACCACCCGTTTCGTTACCATAGACCGTAATAGTTGTTGATACATTTGAAGTTAACGCTGGATTTGGAGTGAAGTTAAATCCTAAACCACTTACCACTTGTGCGGTAGTTGTGATTTCTTCTCCTAAGAAAACAGGAACCGAACCGGCTGCTGTTGCTCCTTGCGTTACTGATAATGTACCAGCTCTCTGGTCTGCCAATACAACAGTGTATCCAGCTGATGAGTTACCAGCAGGTGAAGTAGTTGGAGTCATTGCAACTCCCCCTTCATCTTGATAAGCTCCGATAGATGGAATTCCCAATGCTACGATTGGAATTTGTGTTGTACCTTTCGGTAGTGTAACTAATTTGTATCTTAATACTTGTGTTTCATCAGGACTTGCTTCCATTATAGGAATTGCCTTAATTGCCGAATCATAATATGCACTTCCCTTCGGATGTGCTGGTTCGTATAATGTATAATCAATCTCATCATCACCCAATGCGAACTTGGAAATGTTCAAAGACTGACCCGATGCCAACTTCTGTCTACCTTTTTTGGTCAGAATGGCATCTACTGTAATCGATGTGTTGTTTAAATATCCCATAATTTTTTATTACCCTTTTGATATACTAATAAATATAACATTTTAAAAAATAAATTAATCTACCTGTAAGATTGGTTCTCCACTACCTCTACCAGTATCAGCAACTCTAAGAATGTTAGGATTTGTGGTAAATACTTCTACCGGTGATAATCCATCTGGAGTTGTTAATATAGTTTGGTTTGAACCTTCAAAAAATGAATTCTGCATACCTTGCGATAAATTGTTTTTGTAACGATAGTGTGTAGGGAAGTATCCAGACAAAGGAGTTACTTCTACTACATCATTACCAACCGATGGTACCGAACTACCATATGGTAGTTTAGATACTTTGTATTTGTATTTAGTCACATCTACATTCTCATACTTAACAGCTTCGTTATTTGAAGTTGCAGGGTATCCTTCGGTTTGTGTTAATATTGTTTCTACGTAAGATTGTTTAATTAAATAAATATCTTCTCTTGATGCGGTTAGGTTACCAAATATATCTAATTTAGTAACAATACCAGTTGTTATTGGTGCGAATAATCCAAATCCTGCATTAGCAAGTGAATCTCTCTCCATTCCGATTTGTTGGAATGTACTTTCATCAACCATTGCACTTAACTTAGCACCAGATGGTACATCTATATATGAAACGTATGATGGATACTCACCATTTAATACAATTGTATCTTCGGTAGTTATATCAGCATCATATGATGGTACATCAGATATTAAATTAATAGTATCGTCACCATTTATGTTTGCATCATAATTATCATATTGATGAGTTATAACTACATTTGAGTCAGTATCTATTTCAGCTGAGAATTGGTTATTATCTCCAACTAAGGAAACGTTATCATCCACACCAATTGATGTTTCATAATCACTTCTTTCCGAGCTAGCCGGCTTCCATTGTGTTTTACTTCTTTCTAAATAATGTGGTTCAATTAGTAAACCTTTAGATACTTTTGCTCTAGCCGGTACTAACCCTTCCAATACTTCGAATAAAGATTTATCAATAGAACGAACTAATCGTATGTATTCATAGATATCTCTATTCACTCGCTTGAAGTAGTAATCTCTAAGAACACCCAATTCAGAGTAGTTATCTTTATATTCATCAGATGGGTTACCAATATAGTTATCTATATTAAAGTTTCCAAATGATTTAATAATATCCATATTCAACTCCTTAATCGGTGAAAAGAATAATCCTAAACGAGATGAATCAATTGGTGCTCTATCAAATGCCTTTTTTGTTGCCCTAACTCTATGTGATAAATCTCCAACTAAAGTTTGAGTTTCGAATCTAATTTTATCCGAAGAGTTAAATCCTAATGAAGGTACTTTAGCCGTTATAGTTCTATCATAAGATGTATGATTATATGGATACTCAGTTATGGATGGAAATGCATCCGCTGAACCAGTTAATATACCATACTCCGTTGTAATTGCAACATTCTTTACACCAGTATCAACTCCTCTATTTTTTGGTAATTCAAAATCATATCTTACCAATAAATCCTCAGTAGATGATGTATATGAATTACCAACAGTAGAATCGGGCATAAGAGCATGTGTTTCAATAACACTATCCTCTAACGATGTTTTCCATATTCTGAATTCATCAACCTTACCTTCCATTTCGTAACCTAATGAAATTTCACTTGAACCATCATTCCATCCATTGTTACCAGTTATACTCATAACATTAGTAGATATATTAGTTCTAATTCTACCAGCTAAAGCCTCTTTAGCTATTATTTGGAATTGCGAATCCGAACCTACCACATCTCTATTAATTACAATTTGAGTATATTCTTCATTGAATATATTAAATGGTTGAGTAGATGATGAGTGAACAGTTCCAGTTGAACTTTCCGATACATATAAATCAATTGTACCAAATGTGCCACTTGTATTTGTAATACCAACCCTCCATAATGGAGTTGATGGCTGTGGTGGTCCACCAGCTAATATATTATAGTTTCCAGGAATTTGTAGATTTACAGTCATTTCAACTGCATTTGGATAATCACCATCTACCGAATTCCATTCCGTATTTATTACTTCACCACTATTAGTAAAGTTTATAGCAGCTGTTCTATCATCAAATGTGAAATCTTGCGTACCACCATCAGTTGGGTCAGTTGGCCCACCGAACTCCATTATAGTAAGTAATGAATTTGGAATACCATAACAAGCCATTACAGCTTTTAAAGAACGAGATGTTCCTTTGTGTTTAAGTATGTAAGGTAAGTTATTTAATATCCTTCTCCAAACTTCTTCGTTTGCTGATTTTAGTGATTGTGTATATTTTTGAGTACCATCTTTATATTGTCCAAATGCATATTCCCAAAGGTATTGTGAATCGTAAGCTTTCTTACCATCCCAACCTAATGATTCTAACATAGAATACATCAAATCATTTGAGAATCCTAAGTTAGCTTTATGTTGAGGTGATTTAAGTTTAGTTAAACCATTTACATATGCCCATATAATATCGTAGTGTTGACCTACCATATCCATAAACAACATAAAATCTTCATTCTGATAATCCTCTACAATAAATTCAGGTAGATTATTATTTAAATAGTTTACATTATTTTTATCATACTTAGCTGCATTTGTAGTTGATGAATTGTACCAAGCTATTGATTCGGAATCCGAACTAGCTTTAATTACATTACCACTTTTTGGATATGATAACGAATCACTATATTGTGTATCGGTATATAACCACTTTTCAAAACCATCAAAGGTTCCGATTAAATCGTTTATTTTTGTTAACTGAGCGGTTGCTTGTAGTTTAGATGTTGCCGTTAATGATAACGCATCAATTTGTAAATTATCAGAAGCTTCAGTTATTATAGTATATCCATCATACCCCCCACCTTCGGCAAGTATAAATCCAAGTTCAACTGTATTAGTTGTTAACTCATTATATTTAGTTTGATATGATTCTAATAATTGAATCTTATACCAAAAGTTTTTAATTCGCTCTTCAGATGAACCAAAGTGTACAAAGTTCTCAAACATATGTACCGAACCACTAGCGTATTGAATGTTTAACTTCTCAGTATCAATCCCAGTCTGAGTAACATATTTTTGTATTAATGAAGTTGATGTAGTTGAACCATTTGCAACTAAATCATCATACATCTGATATCCTATACTATTATCAACTTCTAATTTGAAATTAGGTCCTTGTAGTGGTGGGCAATAATCAGAATCACTACCTACTAGAGTAATGATATCGATAATTGGTTCAGCTTGCAATTTACTAATCCAAACTTTTTGATTAGTTAATATAGATGTTGGTAATGGCTCGTATAATTTAAGAATTAATGAACTATTACCATTTTTAGCTTCTGGGTTTTCAACCAATCCAGTCCACGTAGTAATAACCTTGTTATCACCATCACCTAAGTGTAATAAGTGAGTTAGTAATTTAGAATCATCAAATTCACATTTATCGAACTGAGATATAAATCCTTCTGCAATTCGATTGATAACAACTGAACGAGGTATTTCCAAATCACCTTTATCAAATAGAATATCGATTTCCTCTACCGGCCCTTTAACGGGCTTTTTGGTTGCTAAATTTATAGGAACTAATCTTAGTGGAATTTTTACCTTATCACCATTATTATTACCATAAAATATTGGAGCCATTTTCGAAAACCTATCTGTGGAATCTCCTCCCCCACTGTAAACGGGACTACCAATACCACCACTAAGCGTGTCTTTAAATGTGTCTGGGGCTTTACCCATAGATACGGGTGGTAACCCACCACTTCTTTGAAATGACTTGGATGCTGGTTTGGTCTGTGATTGTAATGGATATTTATCTAATAGTTCTTTTACATTTAAAGTAAGATTACCCTTTGGTCCTAATTCTACATAATCGGTAGAGTTACCAACATACATTCTAATAATAGTAGCATGTACTGAGTTCCAACTTATATCGAAATCTACATCGTATCCTGCAAAATCAGCACCTCTTACTTCTTTTGGGTATGTTATCTCTCTAATATCAGGAGTATTAACATATACATCAGAAACTACATTAATTACTAAATCAATAGCTTGCGATGATACATCAATTACATCCAATGTATCTTTCGTATCATTACCACCAATGAGTTTATCTATTATTGTTTTTTCGTTAGGTTGGTCTTTTACAATTTTAGTATTAGTTAAAAGTCCTAATTCGTTTTTTATCTTTGTTGAATTGTTATTTTTAGTAACAGGTTTAGTTATAGTTACAGATGATTTTGGCTTGCCGGTGCTACCAGTTGAAGAGGATAATCCGCCACCACCTCTGCCACCAGTTGAAGAGGATACGCCTCCGCCACCTCTACCACTAGAATTCGTATCATTGTATCCAAGCATTGTTCTATTTATTTCCCGCATTGCCATTATCTATAATTGTTTAAGATACTGCTATTAAAATCTATATTAAGAAAATTGCTTAAACCCGTAAATTGAAAGTTATACCCATTTGACCCAATGTTATTTGATAAATAATTAGTATTTGTATTAGTTTTTATATATTGGTTAAGTGATTCCTTAATTATGATTTCTTTTGTGGGTTGGATTATTTCCTCTTTGATATCCTTAAATATTGGTTTTATTGGTATTTCTCTAATTGGCTTTATTGGCTCTGTATTTGTTTCATAATCATTTAGTGAAAATGGGAATATTTTAATATTATATTTACCTATTTTTTCAAAAGTAGAATGGGGAATAGTAACTCCAGCCACATCACCCGCTTCTAAATCATCAAATTCTAAAATATCATCACCAACGATAATTGTAATTGCCTCAACTGATGAATTCTTTTTAAATGCCAATGGTACCCCTATTTCAGTATTGATGTTATATAATCTACTAGCATTATTTAATAATTCAATTACTGGTTTAATTAATGGCTCTACCGTTGATATGGCCTCTACTTCTATACTGATTTTATAATCAGTTTTTAGCTTAAACGTCATTGTTAAAGATTCATTATCTTTAGCATCCAATGGAAACATCTGATATCCATCATCATAAGTGATATTAGTTATTCTATATAACGTTAAATCAGCTGATGTAATTGTATATTTAGTATTTGATTTATCCTCATACGTAGTTTGTCCAAGTTGAGGAAATATATCGGATTGTCTGTATCCAGGATTCTTTTTTAATACAATCGGATTTCCACCTCTAACACCAGACAAATTAATAGTTAATTTCTTTTTAGTAAAAGTATTATCACCACCATTACCATTACTTTTTAAAGTAAATGGAATAGTTTGAGTAGAGCCGGTTAAACGTTGTGGAAATTGGTATTCACGATCATCAATATATTTCTTAACTACAATTTCAGTTCCCGCTAGACCTCCATATCCATTTTCAAATTCACCACCCTTTTGTATATTTGAATCATTAGTATTTAAACTTACAACATACTTTTCTTTAGAGGTATATCCATCTTTACCTATTTCTATAATTCTGTCACCCTTTTCTAATAAATCAACTTTAGATATTCTTAGTTGTTTTGGTACAGAACCAATGAAGCTACCATTAAACTTAACACCAGCACCATTAATGTTACATGTAATATTAAGTAGTATATCGTTTTCAGTAATAGTTGTCTTAGTTCCACCACCACCAGTATTTCCACCGCCACCAGTATTTCCACCACCACCATTATTCAATCTATCGTCACCGTCATTACGGAAATCATCCTGCTCATCTTGAAGGAAATCACGACGATTGACAGCTCCTTCTTGGGAGTTGGGTGTACCTAAAGTATAATCTGTGTATCTTCTCATATCTATAAATATTGTTAAATGATATTAACTATCACTACTTCGGCCACCGCCACCACCTCTTTGTATTGTCGACCTTCGGTTAAACATCCCTCTCCCACGTTTTAATTTTCGTGTACTTATCTTAGTTGATTTTTTAGGGCTTGGTTTTGAAAACTTAGGAATAGCAATATCTTTAGGTACTTCCTTTTTTATTTCCTCAGCTAACTCATAATCTTTTATATATGGTTTATCGGGAGTATC
>Ga0307985_10000115_pt1 | contig 43363 bp, 61 predicted proteins | sample EllFjometageno80_FD_203155 | JGI IMG/M metagenome (GOLD analysis project Ga0307985, IMG submission 203155) | Marine microbial communities from Ellis Fjord, Antarctic Ocean - #80 | ecosystem: Environmental > Aquatic > Marine > Unclassified | place: Southern Ocean | collected 2014-10-09 | reverse complement strand
AGTCGGAGCTTTAGGTCAAGGACTGCCTTACTACACCCTTTACCCCAATGGTGGTGATTCTGTATTTGGTGCGTTGACCGCTGTCGGCGGTGGCACGGGCAATGCTTCGTACAGCGGATACGCAGCGCGTTCTGGAGGTTCCGGTGGCGGTGGCGCGTCTTTCTCAGGCGCGATTAACCCCACAGGCGCGGTTGGAACTGCCGGACAGGGCTTTCAAGGAGGAAACGCTAAGGGGTCTGGAAACGTTATCCCTTACGCTGGCGGCGGGGGTGGTGGCTATACAGAAGCGGGTGATTCGATCATAGATGCGAGTAGCCGAGGTGACGGCGGCGACGGATTGCTCATAAATTTTGACGGTCAAGTTCGTGGAATAGCAGGCGGTGGCGGTGGCGGTGGCTATGTGGGGGTGAGCACACCGGGGAATGGAGGCCTCGGCGGTGGTGGAAACGGGTCAGGAGCCTCCATGTCTCAGAATGGCTTTGATGCGACTGGTTTTGGTAACGGAGGTGGGGGTGCTGGTGCGACAAACTCTACTGGAACGCGCACCGGGGGCGACGGATCGCCCGGCCTCGTCATCATCCGTTACGCCCTCGGCTAATGAACGCCACCGATTTTTCCGACACAGTAACGATTGGATAAATGATGACTGAAACTAGAGCACGAACACTCGCTGACCTTGGTGGGCAGTCGCTTGCAACAGACAGCGAACTGTCTGCCGCCGTAGCAGACAAGATTGTTGGCGACAGCATTACTGATGCTGTCGCTTTGACGCAGGCGGAGTATGACGCTCTCACTCCTGACGCTACTACTTTGTATGTGGTGACTGACTGATGCCAACTACTGGGAAACTATATTTTGGTGCTGCTGAGATTGGCAGCGGCGTTTCTAACGCCGATTTCTCTAACACGGCCACGGGCACCTACACAGACTCCGAAGGCGTGTCTTACAAATACATAAAGTTTTCAAGTTCAGGGACTTTGAATATCACTGAAGGCATCGCTGATGTACTCGTGGTTGCGGGTGGGGGAAATAGCGGCCACGGCAGCGGGTACGGAGCCGGTGCCGGTGGTGGCGGTGGTGGTGTGGTCTATCAAACAATACTTTTGCCTTCCGGGGCGTTGCCCGTAACCGTTGGCTCCGGTGGCGCACCCGGTGGTGATTCCTCACTCTCTACCATTGTTGGCGGTTTGGGCGGCGGGGGTGGCGGCCCCGGTCATGCGGGGAGTCTTGCGGCTGGAAGCGGATATATCGGCGGAAACGGCGGGGGTGGCGGTAATGCGTGGAATCAGGCTGGCACCTCCCCCGGCGGTCTCGGGATGATGTTTGGTTATCCGGGTGGTAGTGGTGCCACGAACGCCACGCAGTGGAGAAACAGCGGTGGCGGTGGTGGCGCGGCGGGTGCAGGAGCGAATGGCAGCAACGCCTCTATCGGTAACGGTGGCCCCGGTTACCTATCCTCAATAACGGGCGTTGAAGTGTCTTACGGTTACGGCGGCGGAGGCGTAAACGGCGATGATGGGACTGGCGCGTCAGGCGGTCACGCCGGAGTTGCAGGAACGGGCGGTGGCGGGAGCGGCAATGGTTCAAACACTACTTTTACTGGCGGTTCAGGTGCGGTTATCGTACGAGTGAAGGTGTAATTAAATGAATATTTCTGAACCTTGTTCCGCACCCGAAGTAGAAGCACCGATTGAGCCATGAACACCGGCGAAATCATTGCGCTCGTTAGTGTTGCGACAACCGTCATCACGGCAGTGATCGGTGTGCTCCTGTGGGTCGTGAAAACGCAAGTCACTTCGATGCAGCGAGAATTCAAACCGAACGGTGGCAGCAGTGTCCGGGACACTTTGAACGAGATTCGTGCTGATGTGCGTGAAGTGCGTGGCAAGGTTGATGATCATATCGAATGGCATCTTGAAGGCTAACTCTGTCAGATAAACTGCTACGTTTTCTGACATTTTGTATAGAAAACAACCGCAAGATTGCACAACCTAGCCACCTTCGGGTGGCTTTTCTATTGGAGGAGAAAATATGAGCTACAAGTTCAACGAAGCATTGTTCGCTTTGGCGGCATCACCTATCGGTGTTGCCTTAAAGGTAGGGATCTGGGCTTCCTTGTCCTGGTTCATCGTGAACCTGGATCAGTTCAACCTGCATCCAATGGTCGCTGTTGCGATCGCGGCTGGTGGTGTTGTTCTCACAGACGCACTTAACCCTGAAGATGACCGCTTCGGTAAGAACTCTTCGAAGTGATGGACGACAACAACTGCACCACTGGTTGCAGAACTAAGGACCATGCGACTTACGGGCAGTGCTTGTCTAGCAACAAGCCTGGTGTGACTGGGGTGAACGTCACTCGTGACGTTTCCGCAGGTATGAAGTGGGAAACCGAAATCAAGGAGTACCGCACAGCTCGAGCACAGGGAATCCAACCTCGATCAACACAGTTGAAAGATATTCGTTCAGCTGTGTCGAGGAGTAACCGCAACGACACTGCAGTAAAGGATATTTGATGGCTACTTTTGACCAGATGGTTGACGATGTACTCGTATATCTTCGATCCTTCACTAGGGATCAGGAGCAGTCCACGCACCTCACCAGCACGTTGGCGGTGGCTGGGTTGCAGTTGGAAGCTAACGATGTTGCTTTGATCAGTCGTGGGCGTGTGGAGATCGATGATGAACTGGTGTGGATTGACAGTGTTGACCGCGCAAACAACATTGCAACTATCGCTCCTTACGGTCGCGGTATGGATGGCACGACTGCCATTGAGCACCCTTCCTTATCTCGGATCATTGTGCAGCCACTGTATTCGCGACAGATGGTGCGAGACACCATCAACCAAATCATTGGTGGTTTGGGTAGCCAACTGTTTGCCATTGAGTCGGCGACACTGACAGCTAATCCGCAAACGGTTTCCTATGATCTTCCTACTTACACTCAGCGAGTACTTAACGTTCTCGCTGCCGATTTCAGTACTTACGGTGATAGTGAGTACGTTCGCAGATGGAAGTTCGATCCTCAGAGTGCTGCATCTTCCACGAACAAGAGCTTGTATGTGTATGACCCAACGATGACGGGCATGAAAATGTACGTCACGTTCTTCAGAAGCCCAGTGCAGTTGACTACTGGTAATTCTTTCTCGGACACTCTACTTCCTGATACTTCCTATGACGTAATCATTCTGGGTGCTGCTGCTCGACTAATGTCGACAGCAACTTCTTATCTTGCTTCGACTAGGGCTATTGAGCCCGGCTCATTAGATAAGCAGGTTGATCCAAACCAGATCACGCAACAGTCCCGCTACTTATACACGCTCTTCCAGCAACGTCTTGAGGAAGAGAAAGTCCAGATCCTTCACAAGTATGTAACCCGAGCACACTACACAGGTTAGGTTGAACAATGTCGAAAAGGTATTTCTCAGCATCTGCTGCTGAAGCACAACTCATCGCGGGAGTGAACTCGAGTGCGACGTCGATCACTCTTAACCTCGCTACTGGCTATCCAGCTACGAAGCCTTTCATCATCGTGGTGGGTAACGGAACTTCGAGCGAGGAAGTGATGCTGGTTACTGCCACTGCCGGTAACACGTTCACTGTTACTCGCGGTTATGACTCTACGAGTGCTTACGCTCACGCTACCGGAAGCAGCGTGATCCACGCTGCTAGTGCTATTGACTTTCGTGAGGCGAATCATTTCATTAATGGTGCAAAAACCTGGGGGAATCTCAAGGATGGTAGCTGATGCCTAACCAACTCTTACCGTGGTCGGCGGCTGATGCGGCTATTGCCGGTCCGATCATTTACCCGCTTTCTTTGGGTAACAGTGTTGGGACGATTGATCCGGGTGAGTCGATTGATTTTGCCTACGGTATTGCGGGTATCGGTTTTCTTTCTGCTGCTGGTGTGGAGACCCCGTATCAGCGTGGGTTGGCTTCTGTCCTGAAGGAACAGATCAACAACTCTGAACAACCCGGTGATCAGTCTTTCACTAACTGGTGGCTGCGTTCGCAGACCGACTGGTCTGCTGGTGCAGGCACGGTCACGATGGAACCTATTGGTGAGGACAAGATCCAGCGTTCGTTCTACTCGTCTTCGGGTGTGGATGTGTGGACTCCTGGCGAGGTGAAGTTGCTCAACGCAACCGAGCAGAAGGTTTCTCTTTCAGCTACTGCTGCGACGAAGTCGCACTTGATCAGGCTTGCCTCGGGTTACTACATTGGTTTCGAGCAGGTCGCTTACTTGGTGAGCGACACTTTTGTCACCACGGCAATCACTGGTATTTCTGCAGGTGAGAACGTCACTAGCTTCACTGAGGGTAACGCCCGTGTGTACTTGTCCACGGATAAGGCAGTGTATGGATTGACTCCTGGTGCTACTGCTGCCACTAAGTTTTACACTTTCCCTGAGACTGACATTAATGCCAAAGTATTTTTCGCCAAGGATCGTCTGATCCTCGCCTCTATGGGTGCATTGTGGGATGACGCCCCTCCTGCGACTGGGGCTGCCACGGTTGCTCTTGCTTATGTGGATGCTTTGTATCGAAAGAATGCGAGCCATGCGTGGGGGTCGGTTGTTGCGGCACCGAACTTTGTTCTGATGGCTGGTTCCTCAGCCACCGAGTCGGTTATTTATTCATTGACGTTGAACATTCCTGCGGCTGGTTCGTCGGCGTTGCCGACGTTGAATGCACCTACTGTGGTTGCTGAGTTCCCTGGTAATGAAACCATTCTGCATATTGCTTCATATCTGGGTGCTTATCTCGCGATCTCTACGACTCTGGGGATTCGCATTGGAACGATGGATACGACTGGGGTTACTTATGGTGCGCGTTTGACTGCACCGCTAGCTAATGGTCCGTTCGCTGCGTATGACCGGTTTTTGTACTACCCGACTCTGGATGCGGGTGAGGAAAGAACTGGTGTGGTGCGGGTGGATCTGAGTGAGATTGATTCTACTTCTCGTGCAGCATGGGCGTTGGATGTGCGGGTTCCTGCTGATGTGACGGGTTCGTGTGATTCGGTGGTGGTGGGTACTGATGGCGGTGTGCTGCTTTCTAGTGTTGAGGGCACATCGGTGAAGCTGTTTGGAACTACTGCCTTGCTGGAGGAGATCGGGTTCTTTTCTACTTCTGATGTTCGACTGGGTACTACTGAACGTAAATACTTTGACAGTCTAGATATTCACCTTTCCCCTGATTGGGATGGAACGTTGACGGTGACTACCCAAACTGATGATACTGCCGTGCGTTTGATGGGTTCTGCAGGAAAAATTTCGGGTAACGATATTGAGTTTGCCATCAGCCAGCTGGAAGCTGCATCCAAGATCGCACTGGGTTTCACCTTGAAGGCCAGTGATGACCTGACTAAGGGACCGATTATTCAATCGTGGTCGCTACGGTCGTTGCCAGCGGTCAACCGGCAACGGTTGATCAAGGCTCCACTTTTGTGCTTTGACCATGAGCGGGATTCTCGCGGGGTTCCGTACGGCTATGAGGGTTATGCACTTGCCAGGTGGAGGTCGCTGGAGGAGCAGTCTCGTGGATCGTGGCCGTTTACTTACCAGGATCTGCAAACCGATGAGACGTACCGGGTGATTTTGGAGGCGGTGAGCTTTAGCCAGACGAGTCCTCCGACCAATGCGTCTGGTTTCGGCGGGATCATCGATCTCACTGTGCGTGTGATCTCTGATACGAACACTGCAGGGAGTTCGTATAGTGTCGCGTGAATTTGTCGATGGTGACAGTGATCCGATTATTGCCGCGTGTAAGCGGCGTCTCAATGTCTTTCCCGATACGGATGAGTACACGCAGGAGTTTGCCCAGAAGCTGCGTGGGTTCCAAAAAGTTCATGGGCTCTACCCAGATGGAATCCTCACAGATTCCATCATTGAAAAGCTAGGAGTAAGTAGTGACGAAAACGATTAATGGGTGGGAAGTTATTCCCACGATGTCCGATAAGCGGCTGAAGCTGTTTACTATCCCTGGAACTAAGCGCAAGATGCGTCTTCGTAAGGATGTAGGTGGCTATTTGGTGAGCTTTGTTGCCGAATACGACCGGATCATTCGCCCGATCGATAAGGGTACTTTTGATGATTGGGCGTGGACTGCTCCGCGTAAGGGCCGTGCTTCTTCTTCGATTAGTGATCATTGTGGTGGTGTTGCAGTGGATATCAATGCAACACGGGAGGGTTCGCAGTCTCGATCTAACGTGTGGTGGCGCAAGCACCCGATTAAGGCGTTGCGGATGAAGCGGCTACTGCGGCAGTACAAGCTGCTCGAGTGGGGCGGTAACTACAAGAACTTTTATGACCCCATGCATGTGGTGATTAAGACACCGAGTGTGGCGAAAGTGAAGGCGCAAATGAAGCGGCTGGGGATTACTCCCATGGGGAGAATCAAGAGCAAAGGCTAATACAGCCTTCCTAAGAGGCTTGGATTCAGGGGTACTGGTTATGCCAGTACCCCTGTTTTCGTGGTTCTACGTCCCTTACAGAGGGATGCAACATGCTTACGACCGGTCGATGCTGTCAATATCCACCACTTGGAACCGTTTGCCGTGCTTCTCGTTCGGGTGGAACCCGAACTCTTTCTCCAGCTCAATCCAGCAGCCCCGACACAGATCCACATCGAGCTTGACCCCGTCGGTACGACGGGTGTGACCGGTAACGATTTTGATGAGCCGGTTCTCAGTCTTTTCGCAACGATCACAACTTAACGAGAAGTGCCTAGCCACTGAGTTCTCCTTTTATCAGGGGGAAAGGAATGACCTTACTAGGAGACACGGACGGATACATGGATTTCCCTTTTGTCCGGTCATTGCGGCGTTCCCGATCGTGGGTCATGCCCAGATACCTCTCGGTAGTGGTCAGTGCCTTGTGGTGCAGCCATGACTGGATCTCCCGCATTGCACCGTCGTAACCGGCTTCAAGGTTTTCCTCGAACCGGGCACGGGCTGCGCTACGGCGCAGAACATGCACCCCCATCCAATCATCTTTCCACCCGAGCCCTTTGAGGCATCGTTGTACGATCAGTTGCGGGCGGCCAATGGAACTACTGGTATCCATTTCCCACTGGTGATAGGCCACGGTGGTGTACCGGGGGAACAGGACCCAGTCAGGGTCCAGTTCACCACCCATCTGGTTCCGATAGAAATGCAACCATTCCTCGAGCTCAATTTTGAGCTCCAGACAGATCGGCATGGTGTCGCGCTCTTGAGTTTTCTTGATGAACACCTCCACCTCGTCATACTCGAGGTTAATATCTTTTACTTTGAGGTGGATCAGCTCCGAGGCACGACTCATCAAATACAACCCGCTCGCCATCAAAGCCCGGTCCCGTGCACCGGTCGGGCCAGTTGATGCGATGTCCAACAAGGTAGCAAAATCACTCGCGGGAACATATTCCCGCTGCTTGGGTGGGTCCCTGAAGTTACGGCGACCGGCCACCAGATCTTGTGACTCCACCAAATAACCCCGGTGGCGGCACCATTTACTGAACGCGGAGAGGATGTAATGGTAGGAATTCAATGTCCCTGGTTGTAAGCCTCGAGCCATCTCCACCGCGAAGAACCGGTCCATCCGGGCCGGTGTGACATCGGTGATGTCAACGTCACCGATGATATCCATGACTCGGGTGAGGTTTCTATAGGCGTTTGACGCGGTACTTTCCGCGAATCCAGCACTGCGTTTATGGTCACAGTAGAGAATAATGACCTCCGATAACAACATACCTACCACCTTTCGTTGTTGTGTTGCAATGATTTAGAGAAGTATGCATCATGAACTAGCAACATGTCAACAAGCAAATAGCACTCAAATTGCAAACGTAGAGAAGCCGTGAGGGACACGCCCCCCAAGTGTTGCCCGTTCCTATTGCAACATGTTATTGTTTGTGTGTTACATCTACCGGGGGTCAGGGAGTAGGAGTCATGGGTAAGGAAAGGATCATTCCGTCCGACAGGGAGTTGCAAAAACTTGTCAAGGCGGGGAACACGCACCAGCAGATCGCTAACATCGTGTCGAACAACACGGGTGTTCCGATCGCACGGTCCAGTATCTCTGCTGCGCTCAGTCGAGCTGGCATGACAGATCGAATCCGATACGACGATGTGATTCCGTGGACTCCAATTAAAATTGAACACAACATGCATTATGCACTAACGATGCTGCGTCTGTTGGCCAGACGCAAAAATGGTGATGGGCTTGATGACGAAAAGAACCTGCGGCTTGACTCTTGGGTTGATAAGATGAATGACAACAGGGCAGTAGTTGTCTACGTTCCAGAAAGTGAATCCGGGTTCCATTACGTTGCGCGGGATAAGAGTGACGAACGGGACTCACTGGTGAGTATGCGAACTCCTGAAGGCCCCGCCAAGGGCGGGTCCTAAGGTTCCATGGTTTTAACCCTTGCCCCGTGAGGGAAATTATAAAGCAACATATTGACTCGTTGTCAAATGTCCCACGCGGTTAAATTTTAAGCAACATGGTGGCAAAAAGAGTGCAATTACCGGAGTGTTGCATTTGCCTATGTCACATGAAAGGAATAATGTGCAAGCATGACCGAACAAACTAAAGCGATTCTTATACACGAAGATTTGTTTTCGTGCGCTATAGAAGACGGCGCAACGGGGCAAATTTATCTCACACATGATGAGGACCTTCCACCCGAAACATTGAAAGCTATCTGGGGAAGATTCGAGATCGGATACGAAGTCGTATCCCAGCATTACGACTTTAACGAAGAGCGAGAGTGCTTCGTTATCGATCGGATCAAACCATGAGAGCTGAGCATCTATCCAACTCGCAGCTGAATTCTTTTCTCGGCTGCGGTAAGAGCTTCCAGCTGTCACGGGTGCTGGATGCACCACAGAAACCGAACGTGTGGTTGCCTGCAGGTGTGGCATTACACGAGTGCGTGTATGAAATAAACATGGCGAAGGCTGGCCTAACGCCAGCGTTCGATATCGGTCGCAGGTTTCGAGACCTATTCACACAAGAGATAGAGAAACGTGAAGAGTCCACTGGTATTAATCGTGATGAGTGGAAGCGAGCGGGGCGAGAAAGCAAGGCCAATCCCAATAAGGAAGACGTTAACTGGTGGATGGCTGATGGTGCGTCACAGTGCGTAACGTACGGAACTTGGTTAGACAGTTCTGGGTGGAGCGTGTTAACCCATGAAGGTATTTTCCTTGCCGAGTACGAAACCACCGCCACCTTCGGAGACGTTCCAGTTAAAGGGTTTCTTGACGCTGTGATGGTCAACCCGAATGGCCAACTTGTGGTAGTCGACTACAAGTCGGGTACGCGAACTCCATCGAACACCAGCCAGCTTGGGCTTTACGCAGCGGCATTGCGAAGAACGCTAGGTCTGAGCATCGCTCATGGTGCGTACTTCATGACTCGCAAAGGTGAAATGTCAGAGCTGTCTGATATTTCTAGATTCACCCCTGAGTACTACGACAACATATTCAGGAAAACTAAGTTCGCCATGGATAACGATTTGTTTATTCCTAACCCAGGCGATGCTTGCAGGATGTGCGATGTATCGGACTACTGCTATGCACAAGGTGGTCCACTCGCGTGGACCATGGACCCAGACCACCCTCAATATAGTAAAAAAATTTAGGAGTATGCAACATGTCAACAAGTACAACCGAAGCACCGTTTGTTGTAAGCCACAACTTCTGCGCCGTCAGAGGTAATTCAGTTAGTGAACTGATGGATCATCTTCGAGAGTTCAACTCGACAGATGAAATCGAGGAAGAGATCGCAGCTTTCCGAGCGAAGGTTACGAACTCACCACCACATCAAGCAGCGGTAGCTCTTGTTACGCAAGAGCTTGGTGCAACTGTGGTCACACCGGCAGCAGCAGAACCTGTGGCTGCACCTGCATCCGTAGGAGCACCTGAGGTTCTTCCTGGTAAGTATGGAGATCGGTTTACCTACGGTCTTGCGGAAGCACCAGCACTCCCTGACGGTCGTGGTTTCTATGTACTGCGCGAATGGACAGACGCAAAAGGTAAGGCTCGAGTTGCGTTCGTTGACCCTGCGAAGGGTCCCAAGCCGTTCGCTCCAGGTGCTGAAGAAGCAAAGATCATCTGGAAGTAACTGATGCAATCACTTGTGCAGGTCTCTCAGGAAAGCAAAGGGAGCGGGAAAACAAACCCGCTCCCTGAGCTTCTCCCCACCCTCACGGCAAAAGGAGTTTTGCTGGAGCCGGGGCAGATGTGCATGGTTGTTGCCGCGCCTAACGGAGGCAAAAGCATGCTGGCCCTGTGGTACGCCATCCATGCGAACGTTCCCACGATGTTTTTCTCTGCAGATACTGACCGCAGAACGACTTGGTACAGGGCTGCTGCCATCAAAACTGGCATCGAGTTCAACGACATTAAGGACATGGTCGGTACGTCGGGTCAGGACATCATCGACGAAGCAGTCGATGAGATCACGAAGTCGGGTATCCAATTTGATTTCAATCCCCGCATCACGATCAAGGACATGGATCTTGAGCTCCAGGCTTACACGGAAGTCTATGGAATGCCACCAAAACTAATCGTTTTGGACAACCTCCTCAACTGTGATAACGACGCAGGAGATTTCAATGGCTTGGTAGAGATCATTGGCGATCTTCATTCGCTGAGCAGGGAACTCGACTGTGCCTTAATGGTCTTACACCATGTCAACGAGTCAACTTCTAAGCCTGAGTACCCAGCTTCACGTTCATCCATTCGAGGGAAAGTAGCGCAGTACCCAGAGATGATCCTATCTCTCGCGATGCTACCTGAAGAGGGAATGATGCGCGTTGCGCTCGTGAAGCACCGACATGCGACCCCTTCACCTAACGCCAGTGAATACGAAACGATTTTCGTAGACCCCACACGCATGACTTTTCATAACACCAAGGCGCAGCTGAGCGCAGCGAGAACTAGAAGGGAGTGGTCGTGACCGAACTAACTGACTGGATGTGGGAGGAAGAGTCCATGCTCCAAGTGGAGAGAGGTTTCTCCGACTACATGATGCAACTGACCGAAGCGATCTTTGATGATACTGATGTGGAAACCGATTCAGGGTTCGCCTTTTGTGGGTGTGAGGACTGCATAAACCGAGAAATTTTCGCGTACTTAATGCCGAAGTTCCTGAACCTGTACCGAGATGGGCGAATCGAATTGGAGAAGCCACCTATGTCCACCCGAATAATGAAGAAGCTAAGGCTTGGTCGCAGGAAGGGCAACAGGAAAGTTATTCATGGTGCTGACGCCAGCCCCACTCCGAAGTCGATCACTGAACTGTTCAACGTCGAACCTGGTGGGTCCGACTACCTGTTCATGGGTCCCATGCATGCATGCATATGTGGTTGCAACGTCTTTCACATCCTTGCATCGTTCGGTGAAGGGGAGATTGTCCAGTATTTCACGGAAGCTAAGTGTGCTTCTTGTGGTTCCATCGTTCGTGCACCTACTCAAATAGATGAGGAGGTGTGACTCATGACCACGATCGTTGGTAGGACCGATGACAAAGGCTGCTCTATTGCAGCCGACAACCAGACTACCGTCGACAACCGTCCATTCTGTGATCCTTCGATGTCGAAGATCCGGGCACGGTACGAGTTCCTTGTCGCAGGTGCGGGTGCAGGTGGAGCCATCGACATCATCAACCATCTTTGGGAGCCACCGAAGATGAAGTCGTTTCACAAATCTGTTCATGACTTCATGGTGGTCGACGTTGTCCCCTCCATGAAGCGAGCGTTCGAGACGCATGGGTGGGTTGAGAAGGAGGATGAAACTTACGCAATCCTGATTGCGTTCGAAGGTCAGCTCTTTGAGATTGGTAGCGACGGCACGGTCCTTGTGAGATCGGATGGCATTTATGCCATCGGCACGGGTGCGCCATTTGCTATTGGTGCACTTGAAGCTGGTGCTTCGCTGGAAGAGGCAATAGATATTGCCGTAGCCAATGATATATATACGGGTGGACCTATCCAGGTTATGCGACAGGAGCTCCCCGAATGATCGGGGCGTTGCTGCTCAGCGCAGCCTTGATGGTGTCACCCACCGTGTCAGACGACGGATGGTTGGACTACCCGAACGTGTTGGCCACCAAGAAATTCGTGCTGCATGACAGTCCCATTAGTGCCTATCAAGGGCGGTTCCACCGGGACAAGTACGACGGATGTCGGTACTTGATTCGACACAGGGAATCACGGCATCAGTACTCCCAGCACAAGGGTCCACACACAGGGGCTTATCAATTCACGGAGGCACTCGGGATTGGGGCAGCGTGGATGGTGCAGGCGGAGCTCAGAAAGACGGGGACTCCTAAAGCCCAGGCGATACACATCGGTCGAACTCTACGAGCCAATCCCGCGTGGAAGTGGAATATTTTTTACCAAGATTTTGCATGGGCTGTGGTTTGGAATCACGGTAAGGGCAAGAGCCATTGGCCTACTGCGTACGGCTCGGAGTGTGCAATGTGAGTAGTCCATCGAAGAATAAAGGCTCATCGTTCGAGCGGGAGATAGTCATGTTCCTGCGAGAGCAGGGATGGGATGGAGCTGAACGTACACGGGCTGGTTGGACGGATGATCGTGGTGACATTGACGGGGTTATTGGTGTGACGTTCGAGTGTAAGAACCAGAAGGCCATGACTTTGGCTGGCTGGATCGACGAGTTAATCGTCGAGATGAAGCATGGTGGAAACACCATGGGTGCGGTAGTACATAAACGCCGAGGCGTTACATCCGCTGGGGACTACTACGCATCCCTACCTCTTTCAACTTTCACAAATTTACTCAAGGAAGCTGGTTACTAATGGTTGATCTTAAATGGCAGAAGGACGCAGCTTGTAAGGACACCGGTCACGATTCGTGGTACGCAGCAGAACATTCAACGGTTCAACTTGATTTCCAAACGCTTGCTCGAGTGTGTGGTGCGTGTCCTGTGCAGGACGCATGCTTAACTCACGCGGTTGAGCATGAGGAGCACGGTTACTGGGGTGGCATGAGTGAACGAGCCATCCGTGATTTACGCAAGCAGAACAACATTCGACTAGTAACAATATGATCACGGACAAGCCGTTGCTACTCGAGGTAGTCCTCGAGCATTACGGCATAGATATGCCTACGTCGCGCAGGAAAGTTTGCTGCCCAGTACATGACGAGAACAGACCATCCGCAGTCATCGATCCGTATACAGGTTCTTGGAAATGCTTTGCATGTCAGGAGCATGGGGATGGCTACGACATTATAAAACACAAGGAGAATGTGAGCTTCAAAGATGCAGTCGAAATCGCACAGGGAATTCTTGACCGGAGCAGCAGAGACGTACCAGTCTCGACTTATGGGAAGTCCAGCTCAGGAGTACCTCGAAGCTCGAGGGATAAATCAAGAAGCCGCAAGTACAAGCCGTCTTGGATTCGTTGATCCTGAATATGCACTACCCGGACATGACATGTACAAGGGAATGCTTTGCATTCCCTACCACACAGTCCATGGTGGTGTGGTTGCGATGAAATTTCGTGTGATAGATGACCGACCTGGGTCTAGATACTTGTGGCCTGCAGGTCAAACGTCCCACCTGTACAACGTGACCGACACCGTGAGTGGGAAACCTTCCATCGCTATCTGTGAAGGGGAGCTTGACACGGTCGTAGCTTCCGCCGTTTGCGGGATAAATAGTGTTGGTATTGCAGGGGTTTCTCATTGGAAGCCGCATCATCCTCGAGTGTTGCGCGGTTTTCAGGAGGTATTCGTCATCACCGATAACGATGACAAGGAGTCGGGGGAAAATCCCGGACAGGAACTGGCTCGTCGAATCCTGAATGACATTCCACATGCAAGAAACATTGTCTTGCCTCGAGGTCAAGACATCACAGATTTCGTTTTACAAAACGGAAAGGACGCCCTTCCTTCCCTTTTGGGCTTGAAAATAGATGCCGCGTGAGCGATAAGGAAACACTCGCATGGGTAGTACAGAGAATCAAGAGCATGGGACTGACGGTGACGTCGGTGAACCAGAAGACTGGAGAGATAAGGCTATTAGTGCCGTCTCGGGACACCCTGCGGTAGGGAAGCATGGCTTCGGCATCGAGACGGAGGACCTTGCGTCTTTCGTTGAGATGATTGCTGGTCTTGCAGCTGATCGTGTCAGGGGTATAGGTGCGGATCAGTACGCAGGTGACAAGCAGGCGTTCGAGGATAAGAACGTCGATGAGATCATCGCTGATCTCCTCGAGGAAGTGTTCGACATCATCGCCTATGCATCGTTCCTTGCGATTAAGGCAGGTGCACTCCGATGAGCAAGATCATCGTCGCTATCAGCGACCTTCAAGTGCCGTACCACGATCAGGCAGCAGTAGATCAGGTGGCGGATTGGATCGAAGAGATCCAACCTGACGAGGTTCTCAACGTGGGCGATGCAATCGACCTTCCACAAATTTCCAGATGGACACAAGGCAAAGCAGGTGAGTTCACTCGTGATATTGGCAAGCATCGCGACAAGACTGTCGAGATTCTTGAACAGCTTGGAACTACTGGGATGGTGCGTAGTAATCACACTGATCGCATACTGATAGCAGTCAGTAACCGACTGCCTGGATTCCTAGGTCTTCCTGAGTTGGAGTTGGAAAATTTTCTCAAGTTACCTGAACTCGGCATCGAGTACTACAAGGGCATGCATAAGTTTGCACCTGGGTGGCTGCTCGCACATGGTGACGAGGGTCGTGCCTCACAAGTGGGGGGTATGACAGCCCTGAAGCTGTCAGATCGCACGGGTCACTCGATTCTGGCGGGTCACTCCCACCGATTGGGTCTTGTCCCATCGACTGAATCTTTCAACGGAAAGATTACAAAGACTCGCTTCGGTTTCGAGGTCGGAAATCTGATCAAGCAGGGCTCACCAGGCATGTCGTACACAGGTGGCATAGCCAACTGGCAGCAGGGGTTCGGGGTTCTTCTAGTCGACGGTAGCACCGTACTTCCTATACCCGTACCGATCATCAACCGGACGTTCAACGCTCTAGGGGTTGAACGTAAATGGTAGACATGGAATCGAAGTTAATGCTGGATACTCAGGGAGTGATCGGTGGGGCATCGCATTCACTAGCTCGGGAATTCCACGGGTACACGACCGCGTCAGACATCTCCCAGGAGATGTGGGTGTGGGTGTTGAAGCATGAGAACAAGATCATCGAGTGGCTTGATCGAGAGGACAAGATCGAGTGGGCTCGTGGCATGAAAGCCTTGTCGAAGACTCTCACGCGCATGGGTGCTGTGTACTGCCGCAAGGAGAAAGCAAGCCGCTGTGGCTACCGAGTTGGTGACGAGTACTTCTACACGAGGACTCTCGTTATTGCCCTGCTGGTGGCTCGTGAGAACGATGGAAAGCTAGTGGCAAACGTGGTCGATGATACGCCTCGCAAAGCGAAGCTTGATTCGGAAGGAAACGATTTGCTTGCCATGCTTGCAGACCTAGAACTGGCATTAGGAAGCCTCGATGATGAGCAGCGAGATCTCGTGATCTCGGTGTGCGGTCGGGACTTGTCACCGGCAGCAGTAGCACTCGAGCAGGAGGTAACTCGGCAAGCGATTGAGAATCGCGTCAATCGTGCACTTGATCGGATGATCAGGGAACTCGGTGGGGAATACCCCTACTAAGCGAAAGAAGCGGAGTGTCCCGCTTCCCCTCGGGAAAAGCCACTCCGCTTCTTACTAGATGTAATCCGCTTTTGCATCACGTTGGCAACTTACCAACAAGACTAGTCTATTGGATACCAGTTGCTTCGCTCTATGGGACACACCCAATCTTTATCTTTCTTTATCGTGAGCATGTCCCACACATATCCACACGCGATCCACGCTGGTGCTAAGCCCAAGAAGAAGGCGGTTGCTACTGGGGTTTCGCTGAGCCCACTCCCGAACATGTACACACCACCAATCAGGAACACGACCATGGCCCATGGATTAAACTGCATCTGGAACTCCCTTAATCTTCTGGACCCAACCTCTGGTTGGTTCAGGTCCTGGGCTTGACAGTCTGAACAGGTCCTTCTCTGCTTGCTTGGCTGTGTAGTACACACCAAACGTGTAGATGGATTTACCTGATGGGTCCAGCATCATGATCACATAGTGATCTTGTGCCTGCCACATGTTCTTAAGCTCGAGTACCACTTCCTTCGCTAGGTCTTCCACATCAGGGTGCTCAGCCTCAAGAAGGCTGATCACTTTCTTCAACTCCGTTGGCTTGGCTCTCATTGTTGGTGCGCTCACGGGAGGGGACGTCCCATTTTGTCCACCAAGTTGTGCTCCTTGGGAGACTCGTACCCTGTGAGGTCCGGGTACTCGTCCCCGCTCCTGAAGTCATCGCGGTAGTACGTCACCAATTCTGTGTGTCCACTAATCGAATAGAAAGCACTGATCTCAACGTCAACCTGACCGTTGGCGAACAGCACCTCATCGAAGTCATCACCCATCATGAGTGTCCAAGGCTCCGTGACATGGAACTCTGGCTTCACTCGCGCGTTATACCGGTCAATGATTTCCTGGCCTTGCTCCTGTGTGTATGTGTAGTCACTCATCTTCGAACTCACCTTTCTTAACGTACACACACCGTGCGTACACCGAGTACTCATTCTTATCCGTCTGACGCACCATAGCCTCAAACTTTCCGACCTCTTGCCACGCCTTAATCTTGCCCGTCCTGATGTCGTGTGCTCGAGTGGCAGCAGTCTGGTAGCCCTTGTACTTGGCTATTCTCGCCCACTCGTTCGGCTTCCCCGACACACGCTTGGCGAGTAGGAATGCTTTCGCATGCCTACCGCTGCGCTTCGCAGGAGGAGCCTCCCACTTGAAAGTGTGGTCACTACTACTCATTCGTTTCTCCTCTACATGTACAGGCGCAGTCCCATTTCTTGTCGTACCAGCGAACCGTGGGCTTGCAGTTGTCGTGGTGTCCTGTCAAACAGAACCCACATCGCTGTGGTGTGCCTCGTTCACTCATGCGACCAGCTTCTCTCCGCAGAATCGGCAGTACTTGTCCTCACATGAACCCCAGCCTTGTTTGAGTGGACACCAGTAGTCAACATCGTCGATGATCTCGTGCGATGAGTCCTTCATGGCTATGTCCGGTCTTCTGGGTGGGCATGATCTGAATAGGTTGCTACGCCTGCCTCATAGCCACGCGAGTACGCCGTGGCATCTTCGGGGTGGTCCCCCAAGAACTCGGGTACGTCACCTATTCCCGTGATTGCGTTTGACTCACCGATTCCATGGAAGGCTCTACTCATAGTGTCCGTTGCGAAGACATCAGTCTCCCCTAGATAGCCCACCATGAATCCCCAAGCGAATGCTTCCTGCTCACCCACCGGAATCCTCGGGCCTGCCTGTGTTTGTATGTTAACCATTTTGTCTCCCTTGTGTATTGGTGGGAGGGGGCGAATGCCCCCTCCCGTTAGCATGTTGCTTATACGAGAAGCAAATCCAAGGCACGATCTTTGATCTGCCCCATACCACCAAGCAGAATCTTCTCTGCTCGTGCTGAGTCATCACCACGAACAGGTGAGAACCAGTCGGCATACTCGGTGACCGAGTTGAACAAACCCCAAGCCGTATCACCTTGTGGTGCAGTAGGTGAACCCTTGTAAAGGGTGAACACTTTCTGTCGTTGTTCCTGTGCTACCTGCACGGCTCGCTTCTCACCTCTCGTGAGCTTGTCGTAGCTCATGCCTGGTGTGACATGGGCAGGGAAGGGGAACAGTCGAGACACAACCTCCGCTGCATCCTCATCACGAAGTGTGATGCCGAGCAACTTGTTGCCAACCTCCTGCATAGATGCGCTGATGGTTTGCGACAGGTTGAGTACCTCTCGTGCCTTCTCGAGGTTCGAGATGCTCAGTTGTGAGGTGTGCCGTACCTTGGCTCGTGCTTTCGACTCACCCTTAGCAGCAGTCCATGTGTTAGCACACACGATTCGCACGGCGGTGATGTCGAACTCGGTTGATGCTGTCCCATCGAAGGCAGTAGTGCCTGTCAGGTACAGGTTAGAGCGGTCGTTACCACCGATGGTGATCTCATCCGGCATACGAACCACCACGAACTCACGTTCGCCTCGACCAAGGGAACCTACGGTTTCTAGTGTTGCCCCACCACCTTGCAACTCGTCAATGAATGAGAAAATCTCATTCGCTGAGTGCACTTGGTAACGCTTACCAACGGGGCCGAAAGCCACCTTCTCATGGTCACGCTTGTTAGTGCGAACCACGGAAAATTTCTCGGGGATTTCTAGGACACTCACACCATGCTGATCCATGACTGTGGTGTGCACGGGATGTAAGTCCCATTCGAAGTCCATATCGGCAGCGACGAGTGCCTCGTCAATGCCTAGGGCAGTCTCGGATACATACCCGAGCTGATGCCATGCCGGTTGGCGTAGTGAATAGAATTTAGTGTTTGACTCGATTTCATGTGACATGCGTTTCCTTCTTTCGTGTGCTTGTTATGTATACATGTTGCAATGTACTGGAAAACATCGGGTTTGTCCAATACTTGGGGTGTGTCTAGCGGTAGTCGGTACGAAGGTCGTCAATATTATCATCATCGACTGACAGGTATGTGACTGCGATTTTCGCGTAGTCATACGCCCATTCTGGTGCGAACGGTGCTGATCGAGGTTCCTTGGAACGGAACTCCTGGTGGTGCACATACATAAGCCGAGCGAGCATCGCTGTTGCTTCATCTTCGATGGTTAAATCCATTGTTAACATCGCTCCTTGCATTTAGACACCTCCTTCGGGTGCTTGTGATGAGTGTACTTCCCTTGCGCTTACGTTCACCCTCATAGTGCTTCCTCCTCCACATATTGGTTGCCGAACTGATTACCTAACCATTGGTTAATGTCCGAGCCGTACTGCTTCACGAACTCAGACCAATGCACATCACACAAAGCCACAGGCTTTGGTGCTAGTCGTGTCAGAGAAGATTCGTGCTTTCGATAAGCACGAATCTCGACAGCTCCTATACATGTGCAGTCGTGCCGTTCACACCAGCGTTTTACTCCATGTGTACTCATGTGCCTACACCTCCCTCTCTGCGTAGTGATCGAGGATTCGACCCATTCGTAGTAGTTCTTCCTGCGCTTTACTCACAGCCTGTGGGGTAGCACCGCTGATGATCATCAAGCACATTCGCACCTGTCCTTCCCACGTTGGGGTGATGTCAATCATGAATGACTCTTCGTCTCTCTTGTGCTCCGCTTCGGTTACTAGATTGCTCGTGTCCATGCTCACGCCTCCTTCGGTCTGTACGCGGTAAACTCCAGCGAGTCATTGTCCGAACCGTCATACCGTTCGTCCATTCCTACCCACCAGCAGTCAAGCGAAGCTTTGTTCCAGACATCTGGGTTCTCCTTCTCCGTGGGAAGGAAGTCCATGACTTGTTGCTGTGCGTCCTCTTGATCATCGGCATACACAACGAATGCAACGAGCACAATCTCCTCATTGCTTGACTTTGGTCGGTCGTAGTGTTCGTTCCAGTCATCGTCACAATCGGTTACTTCGTAATACTTTCCGTCTTCCCAAGGAACCTCGCTGACGTAGTAGTTGAGACGATTGACTACGGCGTAGCCGTTGACTATTAGGTATCTACCAGAGTCACCCTCGACTCCTGTCCATACGTTGTGTACGTCCACACCCCTGGGTAGTTCGCTCAAGACTTCGAATGGGCTGTTGCTTGGTCGGAATTTCTCTGACCACTCGAAGTCATCCATGCTGATGCGTGTCTCCATGCTCACTCCTCCTCCCCGTTCATGAATTCCATGATGTCCTTGTCCTGCACATCCATCCATTCCTCTGGAAGCACCACTCCTTCGTTCAGGAGCGAGATGATTGTCCAGAGCCCGCCATTGACCGAGACAGCACGGAGGTATGTGTCACCATCGAGGCTGGCCTCGGCAGACTCAGCCCACGCCTCAAAGGTGCGTTGCAGGAACTTGAAGCGTTCCTTCCTGTGCTTGCACTTGTTCGTGAAGCAGTCGTAGTCACAGTCGGTGGTTGCTTGTTCGACTCTCGTTTGTACGCTCATTGCCATGCCTCCATATCCCTGTACATACCCATGGGCTCCACAGAATCCCACGATTGGTCTTTGATCCCGAGTTTTGATTCTTCAAGCTCATGCACATGATCTTCCTTCACGATCTCCATGGCGTGAGCCTCGTCACGAGCCTCGATTTCCTCGCTCCGACTGACAGTTACTCCGTAGGTCTCCTTCCATGTGACCTCGAATTTGCTCATCATGTGACCGAACTCGTAATCCTTGATGCGATTGTTCAGCCCCTCAATGATGATGATGAGGGCATCCTTGGATATCCAACCGCAATTAACAGCATCCTCGAGTTCATCCTGCACAGACGTCATGTCTGACGAGTAGGTCATGATGAGTCCCTGAATGCGCTTGGTTTTTTCTTCGCCACGCTCAATCAACATCTCCTTTTCATCGAGGATCTCCCGTACATGAGCCTCGTGGTACTCCCTGCTCACGGTGTTGTGCATAGATGCGTTGGTAGTCATTTCGTTTCCTCCATTTGTGTGTGACGGGCTTTCGATGTGCGATAGCCAGAGTTGTAGCCTTCTTCACGACCACGTTCATAAGCGTCTTTGTGTACAAAGACGACAATCGTTATAGCGAGTAGTGCGAGTACCAGAAGGATCAGCGAGTCAGGCATTGACGGCCTCCAATACCTCATACACATGAGCGGTTGCGTCCTCAGTAAGGCCACCGATGTGCCAGTTGTACGACTCATCAAGTGCAGGGGAGCCGCGTTTCCAGTCGTAGATAGTGGCAACTACGTCATCCTCGAACTCGATGACCCACTCCGTGGTGACCTTGCCGTCAAAGTCGTACTGTGAATAGGTGAACGGCTTGCCGAATCGTTCCTCGAGTTCACGCCGTGTGATCGTGATGAACCCCACGAGATGTGATGGGTAGAACACGTTCGGGTCTGTGACCGTGGTGAATTTCATTACATTCCCTTCGTTCGTATGTTTGTTAGCATGTTGCTATTAGCATTTATTGAACCGCCGTGGAGTACAAACTCCACGATGGGGCGAGTGTCCGAATCGGTACGACAAAGCATGCAGTCCGAACACTTAACAACTTCCGTTGTTTGAGCAGGGCAGGCAACAACCTTTCGGTTGTCAATTCGTCTTCCTACCCATGAGTCCTCCGAAGGAGACTCGATCACCACCTGCCAACCATCGGCAAGAGCTTCCTGTACATCCGCCTCCGTCTCACATGAGGCATTCAACGTCCAACCAATAGCGAGATCAGGAGTCAGCCATTCCTCCCTCCACTTGTGTGTGTACCCATAACCGGTGAGGTCAGGGCGAGTCTCATGTAGCCAATTGGCTACCTCCATGTACTCGGGATCGACATCACCAGACACAAGATGACGAACCACGCTGTTCCTGTACGCACCGTCAGCAATTCGACCGAGTTGGTGCTTCGTGTCCTCGGTTCCTGAACGCTTGACTAGTGAGAAAACACCACCTCCTGGGCCTGAAGCGGCGTAGCATCGGGACTTAAAAGTGCCGTCCTCCTGCTCCACGTTAAACGGGCATGCTCCGGGGCAGGAATCGTGTGAACGCTGAGTGGAAGCGATCGGAGTTTTGCCCGAGAGTTTCTTATTGCTACTCCTTGGAGTAGCGAGAGTGAGAGTTGTCATTTAGTACGTTCCTTCCATGCAATCTTCCCGTGTAAGTTCGAGCACCGTCTTGGTGAACTCGCCGACAGGAAGGCCAGTTTCGATTCCCATCTCCACTAAAGTGGCTAGGTTGTAGTGCTCCTCATGCTCAAACGCAAGCTCGATTGAACGCATGGCTAGGTGATCCAAGCCCAACATCCATTGGCAGATGGCCTCTATCGTGTGCAGGGGAGCCATGGACACATAGTCCGACTTCGATGCAAGGAATTTGTCCACCACGGCACGAACCGTTTGAACCGTGTACATGTTGTTGTGTAGATGATTGGTGGAATTGCCATATGTGCTGTTCTCGTATGAGTCCACGATGTAGTGCAGGACACCGTCACGAACTCGAACATCCCCTAGGGATTGAGCGAGTGTGAGTTTCATGCTCATGGGAATCTCCAAAGGAGACGTAGGTTGCGGAACCAAAGCCTCTATCCATGTGTCCGTCAAGTGCTTGCGAATAACCTGATCACTCGTTTCGATCATCACAACTGTCATGATTTCCTCTCATGTACTTGCATTCATCCGTGCCCCACATCTGGAGACATCGCAAATTCGACAGCAACTAACCGCCGAACGTTAACCATTGTAACCATGTTGCTAATCCGATGTCAACGATAGTTGACATCCGTGCATGTGAGGCGAGCGCGCCCGCCCCACATGATGTGCTCATGAGTAAAGAACCTCACCGAACACGGCCATTTGCATGATCTCGTCTGCACTCGAGGCATCGGTGTTATCACCGAGGACATTGAGCACAGATTGAGCACCACCAAGTCTCTCCATCGCATAAACGATGTCGTTCACGGTGATGCTTTCAGAGTGGCAATTCCTACCCTTAGGGTAAACCTTGCATGTTCCTGAGATGCCACAGATTTCCCATGTGGCTCCGCCTAGGAACTCGATCTCGTTCCACGACTCGTACTCAATCTCCCACCCTGAGCCCATGATTCGTGACCACAATTCATCGGCGGTAATGAGGGATTTGGTGGTGATTTCCAGCATTTGCGTGGGCTCATGATTGAGCATGGGGACGTACTCCCCGATTCGGATAACCTGTATGTCCATGACTAGCTCCATTGTTCGTATACTTGAGTCTCGATTTCCCTTGCAATTGGTGTACTCACATGTCCAGGCTTGTCCTCGAGCATGAGCAGAACCCAATCCCAATCTGCCTTCGGCAATTTAACTTTGATCATTAGTTCCTCCTGTGCATAGGTGAATGTGTGTATTTGAGAGCGCATTAGCCCATGCACTCACCAAAATCCCCGTGGCTGACGTTCCCACATGAGTCACAAGTGGGAACGGGAACGATGTCAAGGTATGAGTCATGCTCTGGATTGGATACAAGTACATGTGTGATGGTGAATGTCATGTGATTTCCTTCGGCTGAACCGGTCGTAGTCATTGGCAACGACTCGGCGAACTATTCAATTGTAACCATGTTGCTTTCCCGATGTCAACGATAGTTGACATCCGCACACATGACCCACGCATGAGGCGCGCAGGGCATGTGTGCATGAATGAGGGCCCCTATACAGGAAGGGGTATAGAACCGTTGAAGAAAGCCTTAACCTCATGCTCACCAGCAGGAGAGGACTCTCCTGCACCTTCACATGAGAGGCAAATTGAGAAGCCTACGGACTCCACATCGAAGCCGTTCCCTGTGCAGGAAGGGCAAGTTATGAGCCATTGGTCACCCTCCTGTACATCCGTGTGCGAGTACTTAACGTGGGCACGGATGTGTGTGTCCACGAACGAACCTTCAGCAATCTGTGACTTCGTCATGATATTTCCTTTCGTCATCGCCACGGTCATTTGCCGTGGTCGTAGTTAGCACCAGTCTCATGTACATGAGTGAGGCTGAAGCTTCCTGCAAATGAGCCCGAGTGTGTGTGCTCGGGCCCATGAGCATGAGGCTCCTGCTAGGCGTGATTTCCGTTGATCGTGAGGAAAGGATTGACTTCGTCAAGTGAGTCCATGAGCAACTCAAGTTGCTCAATTTCGTGAGAAACGTTAGAGGCATCGTCCATTTCATCGGCCTTCATGTGTACGTCAAGCTTCCCGCGAAGAACCGCACATGAGCGTCCGAGGGCCGTGTACATGAACCAGATTTGCTCATGCGAAACTTTCATTTCAACTACGTTGTTGGTCGTTTCTACCATCATTTCTTTCATCCCTTCATGTACATACGCACGGCCTTTTCCGTGTGCATGTGGGAGGCTGTAAGCCCCTCAAAGGGGCCACATGAGCATGAGCCCATGTGACCCCGAGTGAGGCTTAAGCCTTATCGGTTATGAGGTTTCCTTCGATTATGTCCATGAGGGCTCCTAGTTGAGCCTCAAGTGCTTTCATGCGGTCTTCAGAAGAGATCTTTACGATCACGGCTTGATCTTGTTTCCCTCCTGCTACTCGGCGAACTTTCTTCCCTTCGGGAGCCACGGCAGGAACCGACTCGGGAAGAACCGATTCCTCAGGAGTTGGCACAGACTGTGTGGCCTTCGGCTTGCTTGGGGTCTTGCGCTTGTTTTTCACGGGGCTGGAAAGTAATCCCGACTTTGTGAGCAATTCAACGTAGTTGGCTCCGGTTTCGATCACACAAAGAACAGCACCTTTGGTGTCTAGGGAGCAAGGACGCCATTCAAAATCGCTTCCTTCAATTAAGACCCAACCGTCTATGTACTCGTCTATTTCCGTGTACTCGAACTCTTGGGAAAATCCGAAGGAAGCAACAATTCCCTCAGCGATAAGGCTTCTACTATGAGCCTTCATGGCCCTCGAAAACTTGACGTAGTCAGCACCAGCATCTCCAGCATCGGAGATGATGGACAAAGTATCCAAATATGTGATCATGGAATTTTCCTTTCAACCGATCGAAGTCATTTGCTCCGATTCGATTTCAACTTTGGCAGTATGTTGCAAAAATGTCAAATCCATCTCAGCGCGCAGAACTGCGCGGGAGAGATCCGCGCGCATGAGGCACACGCATGACGATCACGGCATGAGGCATGAGGCAAGAACTCACCGCTTAGCGCGCAGAACTGCGCGGGAAGCTCCGCGTGTACATGTGTGATCAGAGCGCGCAGAACTGCGCGGGCTGATGGCCAATGGCAAACACCCATGGCAAACCGGTAAATCCTAGGGGGAATATGGAGTAAAAAGGAAGGGTTAACGAAGTTAAAAGAAGGTCTGGATGTTGCCTCAGGGGCACATGGAAACGTGTGAACCCCTCCCGTGTGTTTCCGCGAGGAGCACACCGTACCCAAATTGTCATCGTGACAAATGGGACGAAACGGGCAGACCGGGGGGTTTTAACAAAGGGGCCCTCCCCCCTCCCCCTACCTGTCTCATGACTAATTTTGACCATTCCGGTGGGAGCTGTGGTGGTTTTCTGTTGGTACCCATAGGTTTCCCATTATTTAGTAGTGTGACCTTCGTCACATGACCATTGCAAAAGGCCTATGCAACCCCCTCTTACTTAGTAGAGAGTGAAACGCTAAGCGGTTCACGACTACCAGGCTTTACCCCAAGGGCAGTCGCCCCTCAAGGGGCAGATGCCCACCATGGTTCTACTAATCCAGGTCCATGGGTGATCCATGGGGGAACCCCCTAGGGGTCCCCTTGACGGGTTTATGAGAAAGGCTAATTCCTCGTATAGGTATTGAGCTCTTATTGGGCTTCTAAAATCTTGTCGATTTTATCGCCGCTTAGTGTGGAACCATTTTTTTCGTATAGGAAGATTGTTTAACTATTTCCTTGTCAGGGGGTTGCATTAGCCCCTGGCAACCCCCTCCTAATAAGTAGAGGGGTGATTCTTTGTGGCTAATGTTCACAGGAAAGATAATCGTCCAGCTGCAGCCATGAAAGTCTCACTGGCTGACCTGATCCGTCAGGGCACTTCCATAGCTGACGGTCTAAAAATTATTGGGCGGTCCCGTACCTGGTACGAGGAGCAACGACGCAAGGACAGGGACTGGGCGGAGCTGGTTGACAAGATCCGCAAGGCTGTGGCCAGCCCGGACATGCGTCAGCAGGACGCGGGGGAGTTTGAGGAGTTCGCGGGTAAGTATCTGAACCGGAAGATTTGGCCCCATCAGCGAAACATGGTGGATATTCTTGAGGGGCGTGAACCTTCCGCCCTTCACCCGTCGATGAGGTACGAGCCTGGATCTTCAGGATCTAGGCGCATGCTCATCAACGTGCCACCTAACCACGCGAAGTCGATGACTATCACTGTGGAGTATGTCACTTACAGGATTATTAAGGACCCGAACATCTCAGTGATGATCGTGTCTAAAACTCAGGACATGGCGAAGAAAATGATTTACGCGATCAAATCGCGGCTCACCCACCCTGCCTACGCCGACATGCAGCTGGCTTTCGCGCCAGCTGACGGGTACAAGGCTTCATCTGACCAATGGTCAGCGACCAAAGTGTATCTGGATTCCAGCTCCAGGACTGGTGCGGAGAAAGACGCAACCATTGAAGCTTTGGGTATGGGTGGACAGATTTACGGTTCCCGTGCCGACCTGATCGTCCTCGACGACACGGTCACACTGTCCAACGCGAACGAGTGGACGAAACAAATGGACTGGGTGCGGCAAGAAGTCGCCTCACGTTTAGGTCCCGGTGGTCAACTACTCATAGTTGGGACGAGGGTCGCACCTACAGACCTGTATTCGGAACTACGCAACGAGGAGCATTACACCGACGGTGTGGTGCCATGGACCTACCTGTCCATGCCAGCGGTACTCGACTACGCCGACACCCCAGAAGAATGGAACACCCTCTGGCCTTTGGCCGATGAAGAGTTCGTTGATGGTGATGAACCAAACGCTGACGGGTTCTACGACCGATGGACAGGCCCACGGCTTGCACAGGTCCGTAACGAGGTAGGTCCACGCAAGTGGAGCCTGGTGTACCAGAACCAGGACATTGAGGAAGAGTCCACTTTTGATTCTGTCGCGGTGAGGGGAAGTATCAACCCCACTAGGCAGACGGGAAGTCTAGATCCGACTCTGCGCGGTCACCCTTCCAAGATTGATGGAATGTACACGATTTGCTCCATGGACCCCGCTATCGCGGGTAACACGGCAGCAGTGGCTTACTCCATCGACAAGTTTTCCGGTAAACGTTTCGTTCTGGACGTTCGGGTTATGTCTGGGCCGTCTCCTTTGCAGATCCGCGAACTCATCAAAGAGATGACTGATGTGTATCAGCCCAACGAATGGATCATCGAATCCAACGCCTTCCAAGGTTTCCTCGTTTACGACGAGGAAATCAACCAGGAGCTGGCTAGTAAAGGAATCCTGCTTAAACCGCACCACACGGGTAACAACAAGCAAGACCCAGACTTCGGTGTCTCTTCAATGAGCGGCCTTTTCGGGACTGTGGCTAACGGTACCGGCGGAACCCGCCAACATCAGGGCGACAATCTCATTGAGCTTCCATCTACCCACAGCCACGGCGTAAAAATGCTCGTAGAGGAACTCGTCTCATGGTCACCTTTCGTTAAAACGAAGTATCGAAGACAAGACACGGTGATGGCTCTCTGGTTCGCCGAACTCAGAGCCAGGGAAATGGTCACATCTTCCCGCCGGTCCAGCTACTTCACCAAAAACAACCAGTTCCTCAATGAAAGGGACCGAGAAAACCAAATGGTAATCAATCTCGACGACATGCTCGCTGCTGAATCCGTACCGAGCTGGAACTAATTAAGGACACACATGGCTGACTTCGCTTACGAGGCGACACAGACGATTGATCGTCTACGTCGTCAACACACGGAGCGTGATTCCCGGATGCGGGCTGTCCATCTTGTTCGAAGCGGGCACTCCGAAGTAGTTTTCAAAGGAATGTTCCCATCCGACTGGCCCAAGCCCGTCGTTGGTAACTTTATTGACGTTGCCGCTAAAGATACGGCAGAAATGGTCGGCGTTATGCCGACACTCACCGCCGCAGGGGACAGTGTCCTTGACGAGTCGAGGCGTTCACGCCAAGACAAGCTCACACGCATCATCAACTTCTTGGCTTACTCCTCACGACTGGGCACAAACCTAGTTCAGGCTGCAGACCGAATGAACACTTACGGGTTCGTTCCATTCCGAGTAGAGGCCAACTACGACGGCGGATCACCACATATTCATGTGGATGACTCCATGAATACTTACTACGAGAAGGACCGTTGGGGAAACGTCGTGCTTTACGCACGAGTTTTCTACAAGAAAATCTCCGAACTGATCGCCATGTACCCCGAGCATGCCGCACAGCTACGAAAGAACACCGCATACTCGGACGCTTCAGACGAAAGAGTGGACCTTGTCCACTACTACGACAAAGACAAGGTAATGCTCTTCGTTCCTAAACGTGACGGGCTGATCCTTTCGCAATATAAGAACCAAATCAGCCGCATCCCGGTAACTATCGCCGAGATGCCTTCACTAGATGGGGTAGTCCGTGGCTCATTCGACGACGTACTCTGGGTTTTTGCTGCCAAAGCATACCTTGCAATGCTTTCTCTCGAAGCTACACAAAAAGCTGTTCAAGCTCCTATTGCTCTCCCTAATGATATTCAAGAATTTGCACTTGGACCGGATGCGGTAATCCGCAGCGCGAATCCTGAGAAGATTCGCCGCGTACCAATGGAACTACCTCAGTCAGCAATGATTGAGAACCGAACCCTTGACGACGAACTACGCACAGGTGCTCGTTTCCCGCAGGCTCGCCAAGGCGAGATGGACGCAAGTATCGTCACTGGGCGTGGCGTTCAAGCACTCATGGGTGGTTTCGATAGTCGAATCAAAACAGCACAGTCGATGCTGGGGGATGCACTCAGCGAAGTTCTTTCTCTAGCCCTTGAAATGGATGAATCGATTTGGACGGATGTTCCTAAAGACGTCCACGCTTCAGTAAACGGTTCCCCATACCAGCTCAAGTACACCCCCGGTAAAGACATTAAGGGAATGTACACAGTTACTCACGAGTATGGCGTCATGGCTGGGCTTGATCCCAACCGTGCGCTCGTGTGGGGACTGCAGGCACTTGGTGCGAACCTGATTTCAAAGAGTTTCCTTCGCAGGAACCTCCCAGTTAACTTGAACGTGTCGGAAGAAGAGAAAGTTATTGACGTTGAGAAGCTGCGTGAAGCAGCTTTGATGTCGATCCAGTCCTATTCACAGTCTCTTCCAGAACTTGCCGCCAGCGGTGAAGACCCAACGAAAGTAATCAAGGTCCTCAGCGACCTGATTGAGGCTAGGAAGAAAGGCATACCAATCGAAGTGGCGATTAGTGATGCTTTCAAGCCAGAAGAACCTAAAGCTTCCCCTGGACAGATGCCAGAAGACCCGATGGCTGCTTTGAGCCAAGATCCAATGTCGGGCGAGCAGCTGCCTGGGGGACCACCACCTCCTGGTGGTGCACCTCAAGGTGGAGGAGCACCACAACCACCGCAAGGTATGCAACAGCTACTTGCGGGTTTAACAGGTAAGGGCGAGCCGAGTATGGCTGCCCGAACCATGCGACAAACACAAATCGCTTAAAGGGAAGGAGGATAATCATGGCAGTTTTCGGAACAACTCAAGGAATCCCGGCAACGAACGTGTCACGCCCAGAGCGTATTAGTTCAACGCCAACAGGTGGAGCACCTGGAAAGTCAGAGCTCTTAAAGCCGGTTGCAACTAGCGCATCACAGCCTAACTCCCAACCAATCAAGTAGTTGCGTGTGGGAAGGGGTGTCTACTCCCCCCTTCCCACATTCATTCCATTCAATTTTTAGAAAGCGAGGTGGCACCAATTGGCTCAAGGACAGAACTTTAACCAGAGCGGGGTGGCTGTTTCACCTCCTGGAGCCATGAGCCAGCGCACGGATCTGCAAGCACAAGGTGCTAGGCAGATTCCTAACGCCGCTTACGGCGAGCAACAAGAATTCCAGGACATCCAAGGTGGTGCACCCATGGCTGGTGGATCAGCTCCAATGGCTGCGCCTCCCGTTGGTATGGGTGCACCAACACAAAGACCTACAGAGCCGTTAACTTCTGGTTCAGATTTCGGCCCAGGTACAGGTTCAGAAGCACTACCCGGTGATCAGACCATGCAGTCAGACATGACGATGATTGGCAAGTACCTTCCCGTATTCGAGAACATGGCAAGTGCCGACACCGTGCCGGAGTCCTTCCGCCTATTCGTTCGGTATCTGCGGGGAAGTCAATGACACAGACTTTGAGTTTTGTAAACAACATGGCCAAGGCTATTGAGGCCGTTGGCCTGCGTAATACGCCTGTCGCTTACGGCCTAGCACTGGTTCCGTGGGAAAGCGTTGAAGAACGCGATGCCACATTAGAGGAGCTTGGGGCTGACGATGGCCAATAGAGTAGACGATTTTGCAGGCAGGGAGAAGCAGGGAAGCCAGCGCACACCACAGACTGGCTCCATTCCCGGATTTGAGGGATACGACCCCAATAAGGCTGAGGGGGTTTTTGACGAGAAAGATATTGCAAACACTCTTGGATCTGTAGGCAGGGTAGCGAAAGGCAAGCTAAGTAGTTACAACTTGGTTTCAGGTGCAGCGCAGACAAACTTCAGAAACTCAATAACACCATCAGGATCGGTAAACGAAGACGGTCAGCTTGAATTTGCATCTGCCAATTTTGACGCTATGGATGATCCGAATGTCCAAGCGGCAGCAAAAGACATTGGACTCAGTGAAGCCGGAGCAAGAGGAACAGCCGGTTTATTTCTGGCCCCACTACTTCTAATGGATGCTGGGTATAGAGCCACCAACACCGTTGTTGGTGGAACCTACATGCTCGGCGTGGATAACGTTGGTATGCCAACCAACCTCCTCGCTGGGGCTTCGGGAATAAATAACGGTTCGAATATCAACCCGAATTTCGATGATGGCTACCAGTGGTCTGATATTGGCGACACCTACAAGATGATGTGGGGTCAAGAAGAAGCAGTAATCGGTCGTGATGGCAAGCCAGTTATGGATGCAGAGGGAAACGAAGTTTCCCAACTCAACGCCATAACTGCAGGTCAAGCAATCACCATTGGTACTGGTGTTTCATGGCTCAACGCATATGACTTAGTAACATCGGGAGACACTCGAGGGGATGTCGACAAGAGTATCGAGGAAGACAACGTAGGAAAGTTGGCTGATCCGAACAACACCCGCGACTTGCTGGACTGGAAGTGGGGACTGCACACCGAGTTCGATATTGGAAACTTGAAACAGCGCGACTCGGCCTTGGGCCAAGGTGCTGGTAGGTGGATATCTGGTGCCGCTGATGCGGCAGTTCTATGGTGGGCTGCACCTGAAGTCGTTGGGCTGAAGCTTGCTGGCAAAGCAGCAAGAAGCCTAACCGTCAGGTCCGTCGGAGACTTATCGGACGTAAACAAACTTAACGAATCCCTGCGGATGCACAAAGACTTCCTCAATGGGGCGCAAGGAGGCAAGAGAACCGCCGTTGGACAACTCGTTGAGTCTCTAGCGAAGATGAACACGGAACGCATAGGCCGACATAAGATTGCTACCACCAGCACTGACGGTGCCTTAGTTGCTCGCACGTTCGGACCTGCTAAAACATTCGACGATGCAGCCTTACGGCTACGAGCTATATCTGGGGACCGCAAAGCTATAGCTCAGTTGATGAATGAAGACATTGTTGTTGCTGACGCACTGAGCCTGAACGTGGAAGCGTTACAGCGAACCGCCCGCGAACTGGGGATGCTGGAAGAATCAGCTGGAGTTGTGGCCAGAGCTAACATGACGGTGGGTGGTACCCCGACCCTAAACTTCGTTGGTGAACTGACCGTAAAGCGCATGAACCAGCAGATTGATCTAATTAGAGCCGAAGCCGGACACGCTGAAAAGGTTTTGTCTGCAGCAATAAAGGAGAACGAGCACCTTGCTACTGCCCTAGCTGGCATTAGCAAGGAGGCGGGTCTTCCAAACGCACTCACACTTAGAAACCTACAAATTAGTAAACTATCCTTTGGCCCTTCATCCGCAGCTCGCATGGAGAAGCAAGCAGCCAAGGCTGTTAGCAAGCAAAACGGTGACAACCTGTGGTTTGTTAAGTCTTTCAAGACTGGTGGAAAATTCGGTAGGCAGGTTCGCGTGTGGAACGCGGGTCTGGACTACATGAAGACTCATCGAATGAAGGGTCTTGTTGACCTTAACGACACTAACGATGTAATTGCCGAACTCGACGGAATCATACAAACCCTTCCCATGATGAGAAGGCTTGCAAAGAAGTTTCAGGGTGAGGCATTCCTCCCCGGAACCGGACAGCTGGTTAGCGATTTCCGCAGGGAAATCTATTCACGGATGAATGCAGCCATCAGCTCCACGGAGCGTATGGTTGTTTTTGAAGACTTTGAGCGCAGGATGTGGAACGCCCTCGCCTTTGAGTATGGCATATCAGAACAAGCAGCGAAGAATATGATCACTAAGTACTCGGGCATGCGTCAAGCTGTGGTTGAGCAGGTAAGGCAGAAGGGCCTTATCTCTCAAGATGGAGAGATCCACGTTCTTAAGGACATGCAGTCCATTCTTGCGGAGAAAATGCCTGCAGTTGATTTCCACTTCATTGAAAACATCTTCCGGCTAGACCGTGGTAGCGGTCTACAAAAGGCCAAGGGATGGTCCGACATCAGAGGCAGCCGCACTGCGGCAAACATCGACGCCATCTGGAGGCCACTGGTACTTCTACGTCTCGGCTACACAACCCGTAACGTCCTCGAGGGAAACCTTCGGGAACTCGCAGCATACAAATCGGTGGCTATCTTCAGCGAGCGTGGTATGGGTACGACAGCAATCGAGTCCAGCCTGGCATGGCGTTCAGGTCGAGGATTCGCCCGAGGCGCGAATCGCATCGCGTTGATGCGTAAGGGACGCTTGAAGAAGAAGAAGCGGGAAGTTGAACGAGCTCAGGGCATAGCTACTGCGACACAGAGAGAAGTCAACGAAGCTGTCAAGCTTCGCGACGGAGTAAGTGCTCAGGTAGACGAGGTCTGGAGCAAGGCTGATAAGGATGCGCGTTCTACTTTAACTGAAGAGTTCAAGGCCACAACCAGTAACAGAACCTCCGTAACGATGGAGGAGGTTAACACTGAAGCCACTGGCGAATTCACCGCTCTTGCTGACGAGGCTGACGAGTTAATCATGCCTTCCCGTTATGTCCGTCCACTTTTCGGTGGCGGTTCCAAGCGGTCGAATTACGCTGCAGGTTTCGAAACCCCTCAAGAGGGTCAAGTCCGTGTGGCAATGCAGGATTCCACCGCCATTGGCGGTGTCAAGAACCAGAAGCTTGCCGGTGAGTTGGCAGATGAAAATCCTCTCTCTCCGTACAGCCCGGATGGTGTTCTTGCTGGTGACGGAACTGAAGAAGCGATTGAAGCCAACATCCGTAACTGGCTTTCCAGTAAGGAAGCCGCGCAATGGGACGAGCTTATTGCTCGTGCCAACCAGCAACAGTTCGGCCAAGCAGAACTAGACATGTACAACGCTCTCGTCTCCAAGGCTTCTCGACGTTCAGTGTACAAGGGAATGAAGGACGGCGATGTCGTTGTCCGAACTATTGATCCCAAAAATGGTACATATGAAATCGTTCACGATTTCAAGAACATAACCATTGACGACTTGAACAACGATCTAATCGGAATCATTAAGAAGGAGCAACTCAACAAGGTTGAGTATGTCCGGGCGAACGTGTTCGGTTCTTCGATTGACTTACGAGCAAGCCAGATGAAACTTTCTCGCGGTGAGTCTGACCGACCGAGTGGGCTTGTGGAAACCGAATCGCTTAACGGACCTCAACCGTGGGACGAGGCTGACAAAGTCTGGACACCTCGACTATCCGATCCCGGATGGGAGTACATGGATCAACTGGCTCGTGATCTAGGGCTTAATTACTGGTCCCGCTCCTCTGAGAACTTCCTGTCGGGGTCGGGTAAAGAGGGGTTTCTTGAGAGTCTGTACGAGATCGAGCGCGTACTAAAGATGGCACTCGATGACCCTGCTCTTGCTGCTTCTCTAAAGCTTAAGATGCTGGTGAATCAGATGCCACCGCATATGCAGCGGTGGTTCGAAAAGACTGGATTGCTGGTAAACAACAAAGAACTTAAGCGTCTTGCGAACAAGGCCAAGAAAGCTGAAGACAAGTCAGTCAACGGTCCGAAGGCGCGGGACGAAGAAGTTAATGCCTTCCGCGAGAACCTGAGAATGAAGTACTGGCAAGACGAGAACGGCAAGACTCTAACACCCGAAGAGTTCAGCAAACTCATTCCTTCAATAACTGATGACCTCGCTGACTTAGTCTTCCATGGTGGGAACAGGATCAAGGGCGACAAGCTTGATATCGATCCGATCTTCACTGAAGAGAACATTAAGAATCTGGTGGGTATAGGTTTCTACACCACCCGAGACCCCGGCATGGGCGTGACGTACATTTTCAACAGAGCCGACCAGGTCACAGGTGAGAACACCTTGTACACGGCAGTCCTTCCCAAGGGTGGGGAGAAGCGGTTCGTCGACTTGGACGAACCGATGGAGGTAATGCCCGGACCAAACGGCACGACACCCGAGCAACTGATGGATACTGACCAGTGGCTACAGGACACGTTCTACAACATGCACCTAAATTATGACGAAAAGGGAATCCCCAGTCTCATAGATGACTTAGATGCAGAAGTTGATTTCATGTGGAGCGAGGTGGTCGCTGACGTTGAGGCAAAGTACCAAAGGCAATTAAACCCAACCGATCCGACCAAAGAGCCCAGAACTCACGGTCTGAACGTGGACGATTACCGACAAGGCATGGAGCGTCACTTCATGAAACTCCAGAGGGAGAGTGTCGGTGAAGAGATAACTAGCGAAGAGACTGCGCTTGAACTTAGCTTCGTGGCCCAGATGATTTGGGTTGATGTCATGAGGGAACAGGGAGCTGTAGGGGTCAAGCACATTGGTGGTCGGACCATGAGGTCTAGCACCCGTGATCATGACGTCTTCGTCTGGTACGAAGTCCCAGAGATCAAGCCTGTCAGCGAGATTACCCAAGACTTCTACCAACTAGAAAAGATGAGGGTACAGGCGAATGAACTAGCCGCCAGTGATCTCGGTAACGCTCATAAGGCCCGACAGAATCTGAACGAGTTCGAGAGGTACCAAGGCTTAAAGCCAGGTGCGCTGGACGCTGCGAATATGACTGACAGAGACAAATCAATGTTGGTCAAGTACATGAGCGAGCATGGCGCAGGAAGAGTAGTTCTAGATGACTCGCTTGCCCCTTCGGGGAAGACAGTCATCACCAGCCCTGACATGATGGCGGTTTCCACGGATCAGGCTGAGGCCGCGATGCCTAGCGGAATGATTGGTAAAGACTTCGTTGACAACACGCTCCCTCAACTTGAGCGGGAGGCTATGGTTCGCCAGCCTTCAGTGTGGAAGGCAAGTCAGGTCGAAGATGACATACTCTTGCCGCTGCTTGGGAACGATCCTGAACTGCTATCTGTTGTCAGAGGACAGGTGAAGGGAACACCAGAGCAGAACGCAAGGCTTGCAACAGTTCTTGAATCTGAAGGATATTCGCACATTCAAATTGGTGAGTTCGGTTCTGGTAGTTCCAAGTTCGCCAACTCCGCCGAGCTCGCAGCCAACAAGAAGACTGGATTGGCTTACGGAGCATTGCTTAACGAGTCTGAACTAGTGCAGACTCGTAACCAAATACTTGGCAACAACCCGAAGTGGGAAGAGCTCCATAGCGAATATGAGTCCATGTCGACTGGGTTGGCAGAGATTCAAGGAAGACTTGACACGCAGATTTTAGACGCAAAGAAGGCAACAGACGCGCTGGCCAAGAGACTCGGCAAGCGAGGTAAAGGCGCGGCAGTCAAGGGTGGTGCTGGCACAGGTACAGAAAGATTCGTTGGCGATTTCAACGAGTTCGAAACCCTTGGGCCTCTCAACGTAAACAGCCAAGGATCTATGTGGTCTGAAGCGACTAGCTCTTCCAACACGAACCTAGCCAACCTTTACGGCTACACGGACTACGCAATGATGAGCCTTCGCAAGACCAGTCAACTTACTGTGAAAGAGCCAGGCGAGGAAGGTTACTTCTTGGCAATGGCTGAGCAGTTGAACAAGTACCACCGCAACGACATGGTGTCTAAAATGATAATCAGGGGATCGGATGATGAGGAAATCCTTTCCGAGTTGATGGGTACTGAAATTGGGCGATTGTATGTGAGAGACATTCACGCCTTTGGTGCACTTAAGGGACTGGTTGACAGCAAGCAGTTGACCGAGGATGCTCGTAATGAAATGATCGATGTGATCCTTGAGAAAAGAAACACGCTCAAAGAACTCATGCCAGACGATGATGTGGCCCGTCATCTTATTGATGGTGAAGTGACTCCAGATTTCCTAATGACTCGCATGGGGTGGAGGTCGGATCTCCCCAACATTAGCGATGGTGCTCTAATTGACAACAATCGTGGTGCGTTGAAGAACTTCCTTGGTAAAGCGATGCACACAATTGGTGCGCTCCCAGAGGATGCCCTCGTGAGGCATCCTTTCTACCGTTCTCGGTGGCGTGAAGAGATGCAGCGACAAGCAGACCTATACGCGGATCAGGGTCTGAAGGATTTCACCGATGTTCAAATCAATGCCATGGACAGGGTCGCCAAGAGGTACGCACTCCAGCAGGTAAACGAAAGCCTCTACACAATCCAGAGGCTTTCGACTCCAGCACATGTCTTCAAGTTTGTTATCCCTTTCTTCCCAGCATGGGCTTCAGCGATGCGGTTCTGGATGCTTCAGGTTCCAGCAAGACATCCAGAAGCTATCGCCAGGTACGCGATGCTTTACAACGCTCCTGAGTCTGCCGGTTGGGTTTACGACATGGACGGTAACAAAGTCCAGGGTGAGGATAACTTCAGGAGCAGGATAACGAACAAGCTGTTCGGCGGTGCTGAGGGAAAAATTGTAATTCAGTTCAACACTAAAGAAGCTCGCGACAAGATGGCTAAGTTGACTGGTGGAATGACCCAGTTCGCTGTTCCTACTGGATCAATGGACTTCATGCTTCAGGGGGAGAACCCGTTCATACCTGGCTTGCACCCTTGGCTTGTTGTTCCTTTAACTTGGATCGCTTCGAGGAAACCAGACATAGCGACTGCGTTCGAGACTGGGAACCTGAAGGAGATACCGTTCTTCGGAGATTTCACCTCCGATGAAGTAAACGAATGGTTTATGGAAAAAGAGATCACTAAGCCTTTGTACAAGTCGGCGATTCCTTTTGGGAGACCCACTCAGGAGAAGGGGATTCTTGATGTAGTAACTGAGACTTTCGCTCCGGGTACCATCGACAAGCTCGTAACTCTGACAAGGGGTATGAGTTCGGTTTCTTTCGCGAACTCAGCCAAAGAGATTTACAGAACAGATATGACGGATCACGATCTTAACGACAACCCTGACAAGGGTGCTGCGCCGGAGTTCACGGATGCCATCAATAAGGCTGAAACTTTCTGGTGGTTCCGTGCTTTCACAAGCGCAGTTATGCCGTTCTCGGTACAGGCAGCTAGCCCTTACCAGTTCTACATCAATGAGGCTCGCAGGATGGACCGCGAGATTTATGATGCTGGCGGAACTTACGAGGAAGCCAGCAGCGCATTCCTTAAGGCTTACGGTACTGAGTTCTTCCGCTACCACGGTTCACTGTCTGGTGGTTCATCGGGAATGGGTGCGAACGTAGGTGAGTTCAAGGAGTTCGAGCGGGACCCACGGCTCATGGCTGACTTGGCAGACATAGGTGATGATGCTTCATTCATAACCATGGCTACCCGTCCATTCCAGGATGCAATGAACGAGGACGGTTTTGATGTTGCGGTTTATGCGTGGCAGCAGGGTAGGAAAATCGACGGCACTACGGGCAAGTACATCCGTGGGGGTGAGCAGGACGAATCCCCTGAGAAGCGAAGTAATAAAGAGCTTGGGTGGATTAAGTACAACAAGATGGTTGAACAACTTGAGGCTCTTGCCGCCGAGGAGGGGACCACTCTAGCTAAGAGTGACATCCTTTCTAGTGCGAAAGTCATGCTGGCAAAGCAGATTGGTGCTGAACAGACGGATTGGTGGGATGCCTACAACGATCCAACGACCGGCAGGTGGATTCAGTCTAATCGTGCACTTGAATCCATGTACGATTCTGGCTATTTCGAAACCCACAAGAACCATCCAACGGTTGGTACTTATGTGAATGCGATGCTGCAGTACAGATCACTACGTCAAGCAGTTTCCGATGTGCTAGCTCAGCGCAAAATGGAAGGCGGCAGTTCCAACATTTCCGCGAAGTCCAATGCGGATGTAGCACTCGCTTGGGAGGGCATGATGACTGACCTTAAAGATTCCGACGAGACTGGAAACTTCAGAAACACTTATGAACGGTTCTTCTCGAGCGACACGCTAGAACCCATACCTTCATTGGAGAGCGCAAATGGCTGACGAGTTTGACAACCTATCCGGGGCACTGGTGCCCGACCAAGTAGACGACTCGCTAGCTTCGGAGACCGTAAGGGGTATCGCGGATGATTTCAGGAAGCAGCAAGCTGACCCAGATGCTGAACCAGATGCTAAAACTGGTCAATCCGGTGCTGAGATCGATGTTATGGGTGCGGTCAATGCTGCCGCTGCACAGCTTTTAGCTGGTGGCGGTGGTAAAAAGGATACGCCTAAGTTCGACATCCCCCTTACCGAAAAACCAGAATTTCAATACAGCCGAGATGAGCCTGCTGCAGGCACTCCCGGTGTCATGGGAACTAAGAGAACCTCGGGTGACTACTACGATCTTGCCAGTGGTGGCTACCTTCAGCTCGACAACGAATCCATAATCTCAAAGGTCCAAGCTGCTTCGGATAAAGATCCCACCAAGTTTGAATCTGTGTACCGACTGGCTCTTGACAGAACTGCGATGCTCAACAAAGCCGGTAAGGACATTTCCCTCGAGGAAGTCCTTAACGGCTTCATCAAGGATGGCGTACCCAGCACCGGTAGTGGAAGTGGTGGTCCTTTCAGTACGACTAACCGTTCCATATCGCTCACCAACGAGGGTACTGCCCGAACAGTTCTTCAAGGTGCGTTGACTAGCTACCTTGGTAGGACGGCAACCACTCAAGAGAACACAGCGTTCCTTAAGTCACTAAACGTGCAGGAGAGAGCCAACCCCACCACGACAGTGACTAAGGGGAATACGACCGGTAGGAACACTGACCAGGAATCAACCACCACTGGTGGTTTCGACCGTAATGATTTCGCAGACAGGTTCGCTAAATCTCAGGAGGGTTACGCGGAGTATCAAACCGCGACCACTTACTTGGACGCATTCATCGAAGGGCTTGAAGACCAGACGAGGGTGATTGGCTAGTGGCTAAGAAGAAGTTTGACTATGACGGTGATGGAACACCCAACACTAAAAAAGACCGAGATATGGCGGATCAGGATCTTAACAATGATGGCAGAATTAACAAGAAAGATAAAACCCTTGAGCGCGATACTCTTTCCGTTGGGATGCTTGGGGTTGACTATAAGCATGCTATGGACATTGTTTCTGGCCACCCGGATGTCCTCCAGCTCTTCAAGGAAGCCACCAAGAACGGCTGGACCCCAGCGATGTTCCAGGCGCAACTGCGGAACACGGGCTGGTACGAAGAGCAAGGTACTGAATACGCTCGTAACGCTTGGCTTTCTCGACGAGAAGGTGGCAAACAGTGGGACGATCAGATTGCGATTGCTAAAGACGCAATCCAAAGGACAGCGTCGACCCTAGGGGCTCCTTTAAGTAGCGATCTTCTTGATACTTACGCCAACCGTTACATCAATGAGGGTTGGTACGATCAGGATCGACAGGGTTTGATGGCGGATGCTTTGGCATCCTTCGCTGACATTAGCAAAGGGAATTCAGCCAAGACCACGCAAGATTTGAGGGAAGTCGCATACAACAATGGTGTCACGGTAAATGACCAGTGGTTGACTGAGACTGCTCAGTCAATAATTCGTGGTGATTCGAATGCGGCTGACTGGGAATCGTGGATTCGAGATCAGGCTATAGCTAAGCATCCGCTTTATTCGGATCGAATTAAGGCTGGTGTTTCTGTCAGGTCTCTTGCTTCTCCGTACACGAGCCGGATGTCTGAGATTCTCGAAATGAACGAGGGCGAGATCAGTCTTGATAATCCTCTGATCCGCGATGCCATGGGTCAGATTGATGAGAAGGGTAATCCGAAGGCTATGAACTTTACTGAGTTTGAGACGAAGCTGCGCGAAGATCCTCGTTGGGAGAAGACTAAGAATGGTGCTAACACTCTGATGAATGCTGTTACTTCCTTCTCTAAAGCTTGGGGGTTTGTTAAGTAATGGCTAGTGTCGCAGGGTATCTAGATTTTCTAGACCCGAGCAAGAACCCAAATCTTACCGAAGAGTTTAACCGTGGATACACGGGGCCAATATTTGCGGGTCCCGATGCCACTCCAACTCCAGCTCCAGGACCAGGACCTAAGCCAGGACCTACCAACGAGGAAACCTACTGGAGCGATAGAAACGCCAGAGAGGCTGAGGCGGCAAGACAAGCCGCAACTGCCAGAGCGGAAGCAGAGTCAAGGCGGGTCAACAATGCTTTAGCTTCAGCTAAAACCTTCTTTGACAATTACGGAATGACTAAGCTTTGGAGTGGGGTAGACGCCTTGATTCGTCAAGGCTACAACGATGCGAACACTATCTCTGGGATTCTCTCCAGAGACAGTAACTACCAGACGGCATACTTCTCTCGATTCCCAGCGGTACAAAAGATCCGCGAACTCAACAAGACTCGCCTGCAACAGGGATTAACCATCATGCCTGAACCTTCACCAGCTTCCTACGTTGCTCTGGAGGACGGCTACCGGATGGCACTTGTTGGTTTACCTACAGGTTTGTGGGGGACAGCAGACGACGTATCGGACTGGATCATTAAAGATGTTTCACCCGAAGAAGTGTCAAGCCGAGTGACCACGGCAAAGAACTACATAAACTATTCCGCCAACTCTTCGATCAAGACTCAGCTTCGCCAAATATACGGGATGTCTGACCAGGAGATGACCGCATACGTCCTCGACGAGGACAGGGCTCTTGGGTTCATTGAGAACGAGTACCAGTCCAAGCTGCGTAAGTCCACGATTGGTGCTGCCGCATCCGATGCCGGTGTAACCATTTCTGACATTAGTCGTGACCAGCTTGCTGGTAACGATACTTACGGCAATTCCTTCGGTAACGCTTCCGCTGGATTCAATAGTGTCGCAGAGATATCGGACACTTATTCACAGCTTGGTCGAATGAGTGGTATCGCAACGACTGATGACGAACTGGTTTCTGACCAGTTCGGTCTGAGTGGTGCCGCCAAGGCAGCGAAGAAGAAGCGAACCCTCGCTTCGCAGGAACGTGCACGATTCACCGGCAGCGCAGGTGTAAGTGCTAACTCTCTAAATGCGAGTCCTCTAGGTTCCGCATAGTTCGTCGGGCATGAAAGGTTAAATGCCCCGGTTCGATTCCGGGCATGTCCACTCCCTAGTCAGATCCACTGGCCCTGACAGGTGCATAAGTCCAGTAGTCACATCCTCACTAGTTTCCCCTGATCAGTGAGTGGGTGGCGAATCCATGGTTAATGGCATAGATAGGGAGAAAAAACATGCCCAACATTGAAGAAAATCTGTTCGAAGACTACGACGAAATCAGCGAAGCTGATCTTCCGAAGAAGTTGCGAGCAAAAATCAAAGAACTGTCCTCCGAATTGAACGAGGCGAAGAGCGAAAATAGTTCCCTAAAGACTGAGAGTCGAAAACGACTGTTAGGTGAGACACTCGAGTCACGGGGTTTAAGTTCGAAAATCGCACAGTTCATTCCACCTGATCTAGATGATGACGGTGTCGGTGAATGGCTCAATGAGAATGCTGAACTGTTTGGTGGCGGGCATGCCGCTGAATCGCCTAAGCAGGCCGTGATCGCACGGGATGCTGAACAGGCACAGGCAATTCGCCAAATGGCTAATTCAGAACGTGGATCTACCACGAACCAAGAGATTAACTCTGTCATGGCTGGCGTTGAAAATGCAGGCACGATGGAAGAATTGATGGCTGTTCTGAAACAAGCCTGACCCTATAAATTGAAAGGTAAATCATGGCTGTAAGTTTTAATGGTACGGACATTCCCGGTCCAATTATAACGGGAACAACCACCTCTTCTGGTGTAGCCAATGGAACCCTTGCCGCTCAGGTTGTTAAAACAACCTTCGACAAGATCATTGGATTCAAGCTCCGCACCGAACCGATGCTTCGTCGGTTCGCTGAGGTTCGACCAGTTGATGTTGCTCATCCCGGTTCTTCCGTGGATATGTTCATTCAGGGTGCAGACCTTGCTCTCGCAACGACACCTCTGAACGAGTACGAAGATCCAGATAACGTGTTCCTCCCCGCTCCAGTGAAGGTCACCTTGACCCCATACGAGTACGGGAATGCAACCGTTACTTCTCTTCGTCTACGCGAGTTTTCTTTCTCGCAGATCGACCCTTTTCAGGCAGAGCTCATCGCTCGGAACATGCGCGATACTGTCGATAAGCTGGTTGAGAACGTCGCTTACGCAGCCACTGGTGGCGTAAGTAACGGCGGGTTCTCCAAGTTCCACGTTCCTGCTGCAGGTGGTATCGCTACCACTGCTGCACCAGCTTCGGGTAACCCTGGGAAACTGAACTCAGCTGCGCTTCGTCGCCTTGTCGCTAACTTCCGTGGCAGCAATGTCATGGAATTCGATGGTGGCGATTTCGTCGCCATGATCCACCCGGATCAAGCCGTCGATCTCCGCGAAGAGACTGACGCTGCAGGTTGGCGTGTGCCTCACACTTACGCTGACAATGCAAACACAATGATCTGGACTGGGGAAGTGGGATCTTACGAGGGCGTCAAGTTCATTGAATCTCCTCGTGTACCTACATCCGGTACAGGTGCTGCCAAGGTCTACAAGACCTTGGTTCTTGGCAAGCAAGGTCTTGCTGAGGGTGTTGTCCGTGAGTTCGGCAGCGTCGTTACACCATCCCTTGACAAATTCGGTCGTCTCTTCGGACTCGGTTGGTTTGGGTGGGCTGGTTGGTCAATCTATCGCGAAGAAGCAGGTGCTGTTCTCAGCACCAGTGCATCACAAATCGCGTAATCGATTAGCACTGAACACTCTCCACACATCTGCATGCGGTGTGTGGAGAGGATTGAAGGCTAACCCTTTACTACAAAAGTAGGAGAACAATGTCAGAGGAATACACACCGTCCGGGTCACCCGTCTCGTTCACGGTACCGACGTACGCAGATGATGCTGACGGTCCTGATTTGGCCAAGGACCTAGCTGACGACATCGCCGCGAACTTCTCTATCCCTAGTCGGACTGAGACGCTCACTGGTAAGACTCTTACGACTGCCACTCTTGGTGCGGATCTTGCCGCTGGCGGTTTCAAGATCACTGGTCTTGCCGATCCGACTTTAGCTCAGGATGCTGCGACGAAGAACTGGACTGAAACTGGCATGACTAGCCAGGTCAATATTGCTACTACGCAGGCTACTGAT
>Ga0307985_10000114_pt1 | contig 43485 bp, 38 predicted proteins | sample EllFjometageno80_FD_203155 | JGI IMG/M metagenome (GOLD analysis project Ga0307985, IMG submission 203155) | Marine microbial communities from Ellis Fjord, Antarctic Ocean - #80 | ecosystem: Environmental > Aquatic > Marine > Unclassified | place: Southern Ocean | collected 2014-10-09 | reverse complement strand
AAATTAATATAGCCACAGTTCAGCAAAAATATCTGGATATTCTTTCGAATTAGTGCTTTTTTTTCTATAATAAATTAAAAGAAAGAAATTGATTGATTTCTTTACTATAAAGCATGATAAGAAGTTGATTTTCGTTAAAAATTTAGAGTTATTGTTAAAGACAAAAGGACCCATAGGGGGCTAATTGGAGATTGGGTCTACTATAAAAATAGTTGGTATAAATTATCCAAGAACGCATAGGTTAGTTATCATTCACAACCGAAGCTAAAATGAAATGTAATACAACTAATTGAGAAGGGCCACTATTATATAATCCTTTATCAATAGAAGCTACTTCCTAAATTGGGTATAAATGAATACCAATTGCGTTTGAACTAGGAATTCCTATACCAAATATAATGTTATTACGGTAGAGAACAGGCTCACGAATATCATCAATATCACCATTGTACTTGTAATCCTACTAGCGAAACGCTATCATAAACTAACGCTTTCGTGTCTTTCTAATGTTGCTATTATATTAAATTTTTTTTCTATATATTATTATTTCTAATATTTGTATACGATTTATCCCAAAGTAAATTCGATTTTTTCTCTCTGTAATAGTGTAATATATACATAAGAGACGTAAAGAAAATCTATTAATACTAGTTAAAATGTTAATAAATTTTTTAAAGTTATTATTTTATTTTTCCTTTAAATTGATTTAAATACTATTTATTCTGCTCGAATACTTTAACTATCTGTAGTTTAAAACGGAAATTCTTCTAGTTTATCCAGCGAAACTGGCATTTTATTTTCTAGTAAAAAAGGGTATAGTTTCATTACTGTAAATTCTATATGTTTATCTATTTCAAGTGTTTGATTAAATAAAATATTATCGCGTAATGAAAGATAACCCTCAATAATTAAATAATCATTAATACTATAGTATTTAGCTGCATCATGTGCTAGATTCCCCCAAATTGAAATTTGAAAAATCTCTGAAAAGTCTTTACTTAAATATTGGGGAAATTGGACAAGCATTTCTGTTACTGTAGTCTCATCGTCAAAAAAACTTTGTTCTGGGCCTTGTACAACTTTTACAATAAAAATAGAGTAGTTCATATCTTTTAATCGTTTAAGATTTTTAATAAAGTATTCTTGTTTTAACAGAAACTAAACTTACTAATTTGCTATCTAATAAAGTCGTTTAGCAATATATGTTTTCTTAGCTTCTTCTTGTAAATTAACTGATTAGATATTTATAAAATAAAGGGGAGTTTAAAAAATAGTTGGTATTCTTTTTACTAAAAACTTATTTTAAAATAAATATTGGGATACTTAATAAACAGATATAAGTAAAAGTGTTATAATAAAGTAATATTGTTATTTCTTAATGGATCTAATCTTTAATACTCTTAATAGAAAGGTTAAGCCCGGTCTATAATATATAACAGAAGATGTAGTTGGGGCCAATAAGTGTCCTACAAATGGTTCGTTGTTATAAGATTTAATAAAATTCGCCATATTAATTAAAAATTATATAGGGACTATTATGTAATATACACTAAGAAACAATTTTTTTATAAACTTTATTTTTATATCATAAAAATATTGGTACTAATTGTAGATTACTTTTTATTGGTTAGATTTTGTTTTAACATAGCGGCCGGTTTATTCTTAGGATTAAATTAATTAACTTTGCTTCTAAATTTTATAAAGATTTTAAAAATTAATACAAAAAGAAATACGGCTACTTTAGCAACATTTCTTGACATCAATTTAGAAAATTTATAAACAAATTATTGCTTTTACCCGTACTTAATTTTATAATATAATTATGCGGGCATAGTTTAGTGGTAAAACCTTAGCCTTCCAAGCTAATGATGGGGGTTCGATTCCCCCTGCCCGCTTTTAGCTAAGTTTTAAAGTGACAATCAATTTAAATTATAAAAAAATATAATAGAAATATGTAAATGAATACATATTTCTATTATATTTTTTTTACCAACTTGATTTTGTTACTCCAGGAAGTAAACATTGATGAGCCATTTCTCTTAAGACATGTCTTGATACGCCAAAATCACGATAGTACCCACGTGGTCTACCTGTTTTCCAACAGCGATTTCTAATTCGAATTGAAGCACTATTTCGGGGTAATTTTTGAATTTTACTATGAATCTCCAATTTTGATTCAAAATCATTTGCGTTTGAATACTCTAAAAGTAATAGGTTTCGCTTTTGAGCATACTTTTGATTTAATTTGATACGCTTGATTTCTCTCTGTATCATACTTTTTTTTGCCATAAGTAAATTATATCTTATTTATATTTATATTATATGTATATAATTAATAGTTTTCAATCTTTAAATTTTAGTTACATATTTATAAAACGTGAAACATATGTAGGTAGTTTTGGTATTTCTGTATATTTACTTAAAATAGTACGGAAATACTCACCCTCAATTGTTTCTTTTTCTATTAACACATCTACTAATAGATCTAAAGCAGCTCTATTTTCTTTTATAATTTCAATAGCACGTGATTCACAATAGTTCACAATTGTTCGAACTTGTTCATCTATTCTATCTGCAACACCCGTACCAAAACTTGGACCTTTAGGTAAGCCTCCTCCTAAAAACACTTGGCCGGAACTTTGTGGTTCTAATGCAATTGGACCAATACTTGACATTCCAAATTTTGTAACCATTTGTCTTGCTAACCCCGTTACTTGTTGTAAGTCATTACTTGCTCCTGTAGTTATTTCAGTACTTCCAAAAATAACTTGTTCAGCTGCTCTACCACCTAGCATACCAATAATTTGCGCGATTAATTGAGATCTTGATACTAAGCTCGGGTCTTCACCTGGAGTAAACCAAGTTAAGCCACGAGCAGCACCTCTTGGAATTAAGGTTACTTTTTGAACTTCATCATGTGATTTTAACAACGAACCAACAATTGCGTGTCCAACTTCATGGTAGGCAATAAGACGCTTACTTTTAACATCAGTTAACGACACACCCTCTAGGCCTGCTATTACCCTATCAATAGCCGAATTTATTTCATCTGAAGTTGTAACCTTTTTTTGTCTTCGTGCTGTTAAAATAGCAGCTTCATTTAATAAATTGGCTAAATCAGCTCCAGTAAACCCAGGTGTTCTTTGGGCAATATTTTCTAATCGAATGTTTTTATCTAATTTTTTATTACTAGCATGAATTTTAAGAATTTCGAATCGACCGATACGGTCAGGTAGATTCACAGTTACTTGACGATCAAATCTACCGGGCCTTAAAAGTGCTGAATCTAATATGTCCGCACGATTAGTTGCTGCAATTACAATAATACCTGTATTTCCTTTAAAACCATCCATTTCTGTTAAAAGTTGGTTTAATGTTTGTTCACGTTCATCATTACCACCACCAACACCTGCTCCTCTTTGACGACCAACTGCATCTATTTCATCAATGAATACAATACAAGGTGCCTTTTCGGCAGCTTTTTTAAATAAGTCTCTTACTCGTGAAGCACCTACACCTACAAACATTTCAACAAATTCAGATCCAGATATACTGAAAAACGGTACACCAGCTTGTCCAGCAATTGCTTTTGCTAATAAAGTTTTTCCTGTTCCAGGAGGTCCTACTAGTAATACACCTTTAGGAATTTGAGCACCAACTATAGTAAATTTTTCAGGCTGTTTTAAAAATGAGACAACTTCTTCAAATTCTTCTTTAGCTTCATCAATTCCTGCGATATCGTCAAAGTCAACACCTGTGTTAGTATCCATTTGAAAACGAGCTTTTGATTTCCCAAAATTCATAGTTTGTCCTGGACCACCTGACATATTACCTGAACGTTGAAATAGAAATGTTAGCCCACCAATACAAATTACTGGAACTAATAAGTTACTAAATAACGTAAATAAAAAATTATCCGTTATAAGTGGGTGAGAATCAAAATCAATATTATGTTCCTTTAATAGAATAATTAACTGTGTAGCACCTGTCGGTATTTCTACACGAATCTTTTGAGGTTTATTTCCTAATTCAGGCCTTGATGCTTCAGCTATAGCTATTCTACTATTATTATAAAGATCCACTTTTGTTACCCATTTCATATTAAGGTATTCAAGAAATTGACTATATGTAAGTTTAGTACTTGTAATAGTTTCATTAATATTTTCTTGCGGTGTTGTACCTAATTCCATAGTTATCTGATAATAATTTTTTTTTAATATGTCTTGAAATGTAATGTTCTGGATTTGAAAAATGTACTTCAATTATCCTACTAAGTGACATATATATAATAAAGAATCAACTAATTATTACTTATTCTATTGAAGATATCAAATATCTTATATTACCCCCAAGGGAATTCGAATCCCTGTTGCCTCCGTGAAAGGGAGATGTCCTAGGCCTCTAGACGATGGGGGCACTCTAATAAAAATTTTAATATAAAACGTATCTTTTTGTCAAATATTTTTACAAGAATTTTATTTTAAAATTACGAAAATGGGTCACCTGGGGCTCGAACCCAGAACAAATCGGTTAAAAGCCGAGTACTCTACCATTGAGTTAGCAACCCTATATGTGCTATTTTTAAAATATTAACATATATTTGTTAAAATATCAAATTATTGAATATATGGTACAATATTAATTATTCCAATTTTTAGAGTAAATTTATTTCTAAGAGTATAAATTATTTTGTTATTTAATATAATAATGTAAATCAAAGGAAAAATTCACCATGATAAATTGGCAAAAATCAAATACTTTTTATAACTTAGTTATAAAAGCTTAGATTTTATTAGTAGCTACTATTAATGGAATTTCTTCAGCATTTTAAATAATTGGGAATTATGATTTTTGACTATAATCCCTAACTATTGACATTTACTCTATAATACAATAATTTTATGTATAAACTAATGCGGATATAGCTCAGTGGTAGAGCACGACCTTGCCAAGGTTGATGTCGCGCGTTCGAATCGCGTTATCCGCTTACTCTATTAAATACAGAACCACAGAAAAAGCTTTAGATCTTGAAAAAATTATAAAGCTTTCTTTTATTTAAATACTTCAGTAACTTTTGCTTCTTTACATAATAAATTAAAACTAGTTGGGTCTAGTACAGCAATTTGAGCTAGCATTTTTCGATTTAAATCAATTTTATATTTTTTAAAAGAATGTATTAATCGACTATAATTAGTTCCATTTAATTTTGAAGCTGAATTTATTCTAGTAATCCATATTTTCCTAAAGGTTCTTTTCTTTTGTTTACGTCCTACATATGAATATCGTAAAGCTTTCATAACTTGTTGGTTTGCAACTCTGAATAATCTTGAGTGTGCTCCTCTATAACTTTTGGCTAGTGATAAGACTTTTTTTCTACTTTTTCTAGCGACATTTCCTCTTTTAATTCTAACCATTTTATTTAATAAGGTAACATTAATTTGATATGACCGTTATCTGCACTAGTAGTACAGATAATTGTTGATAATTTTCGTTTCTGAGTTTTTGTTTTTTTAGCTAATAAATGACCTTTATAAGCATGTTTTCGTAAGAATTTATTATTAGCAGTTTTCTTGTAACGCTTTAACGCAGCTTTACGTGTTTTTAATTTAGTCATTCAAATAATTTTTGTATTGTTTTCGTTGCTACTGTTCTAGATAAACGAGTTTTTTTTAATAATTACTATTTGATAATAACATAAAATAAAATGTAGATCAATAAAAGTTTCTATTGATCTTTATTTTAATTAATTAATTTTACCTTTATGTTTCGCTGCTTCAAGTTATAGTAATTCATTCAGGGCAAAGTTATTTGTATTTATTCCACTAAAATTTACTTTTTTAAATCTTTCTAAAGTAGGGTATCTTGTACTATTTTAATCAATTATAGCACTCACGTTGTTAAACCAATAATATTCTTTCTATAAAGCTTTATAGATACGTGACTAACTATAATCTTTTACATTTTCCAAGAATTAATACTATATATTAAATTTTATTATTATTCTAAATCGGGATAGCAGGATTTGAACCTGCGACCCTCTGCTCCCAAAGCAGATGCGCTACCAAGCTGCGCTATATCCCGTTTAAACTAAATTAATCATATAGTTAATTTAGCTTATTTGTCTAGTTTTAATTATTTAATAGTTGATATAATATAATCTACAGCATCTTGAACTGTTGAAATATTTGCTGCTGATTCATCTGGAATTTCAATGTCAAATGCTTCTTCTAAGGACATGACTAATTCAACGACATCTAACGAGTCAGCACCCAGTTCCGCTGAAAAATTTGCAGCCGCTTTTACTTGTTCTTCTTCTAAACCTAATTGTTCAGCAACAATAGCTTTTACTTTCCCAAGAATTTCTGATGACATAATAATTACCTTTGATTATTTAATTTCATTCTTTATAATTGAAGAACTACTATTAGTTTATATTAAAATATAGCATTAGCGTGGTTTGGGGTACAGTACTACTAATTTTTATTTATAAACTCTAAAAAAAGTAAATGGATCTTCTTTATACAATATATATATTATATTTTCGGTTCTACGTAAGTTGTTAGTTCACCAATTTGTTTAATTAGTTATTGGCCTTGGGCTATTAAATCAACAGATTTATTAAATATTTTGATGAATTATTCAAATATTTGACTCATTAATTTCTATACATAATTTAAATGCTGGTATAACTTTCGTTATATAATATTTTTCTGAGTACCACGTCGTCTTGCTTCATCATCACTTAAAATTACATATTGAATACTTCTAATTTAGTTAGGGAAAAGAAAAAAAATTATTAAACTTTCAAGAAAATTACCATACGGTGTACCTACCCTAGTTCTCTAATTCTTCGTGCTGCTAAATATAATCAGTTGGGTAATATTTTACTGGCACGGAAAGCATATGGTAATATAGGATAACAATCCAAAATAATTTGATGAATCATCTAATTATATCATGGGATGGTTACCTGATTCGTTATGGCTAAATTTATTACCACTAATTAATGGTTATAATCTATTTGACAGAAATAATTCATCTGTATATTATTGGATGTTCTTAGTTGAATATTTTATATAGGCTACAGGATTTATGTTACTAATTTCATAGCGTGGTTATTAGGAAGAACTTATTAAAACACTAGTTTGAGTTCATGAAAGAACACCATTAACTAATTTAATTTGATAGCGTGAAAAACCAGTTGTACTATCAATTATACAAGCTCAATTAGTAAGTCTAGCAGATTTTACTATTGGTTATATACTAACTTATATTGTATTTTTAATCGCTTCAACTTCTGGTAAATTTGGATAAAGAATTCGAATTAAGTCAATAAGTATAAATTATTTATTGACTTAATTCGAATTTATCTATATCATTTATTTATAGTCATTTGGGCGATTAACTCAGCGGTAGAGTGTCTGCCTTACAAGCAGAAGGTCACAGGTTCAAATCCTGTATCTCCCATTCTTATTCATTTACTAAATTCAGCTCTAGTTTTATATTCTTTTGTTTACTAATACCCATCATTTGCGAATTACTTTTACCTGGTGCAACCATCGGATAGCAATTTTCATCTTCAATAACAGCAAAATTAAAAACAATGGGGCCTAAATAATCCTTAGAGGCAATTAATTCTTTTTCCATTTCTTCTTTATTATTTATCGAAATAGATTTAATTCCATATGATTTTGCTAAATTAACAAAATGTGGCTGCCCCTGCTCCATATTTGAGTGTGAATAGCGTTCACCATAAAATGATTGTTGCCATTGTCTTACCATACCTTGCCAATGATTATTAATAATCATTAAACGAATAGGTAAATTATATTGTGCTATTGTCCCCAATTCTTGTATACACATTTGAATACTAGAGTCTCCAGAGATACATACTACCGGTAAATTTGGAAAAGCTACTTGTACACCAATTGCTGCAGGTAAACCATAACCCATCGTACCCAACCCGGCACTAGAAGCCCATTTTCGGGGGCTAGACTTAATAAACTGGGCAGACCACATTTGATGTTGTCCAACATCTGTTGTAAAGATAGCTTCTGAATATAAATTTCCAACATAGTTAATCACTTGCTGAGGAGATAATCGACCTTTTAATTGAGGAATCATTAATGGATACGTTTGTCTCCATTTTTGAATTCGATCTAACCAAGCTTTTGTTTGATTAATATCTAATTTAAAATTTGAATCAATTTCAAAGGCTTTTAAAATTTCACTTATTATTTCTTTTACATCACCGACAATCGCTAATTGAGGAGTTCTATTTTTCCCAATTTCAGCGGGATCAATATCTATATGTAACACTTGTGCATGGCAAGCAAATTCATCAAGTTTTCCTGTAACACGGTCATCGAACCTTGTACCAATAGCAATTAGTAAATCACACTCACTAACTGCAAAATTTGCATATGCAGTACCGTGCATTCCAAGCATTCCTAATGATAGAGGATGATTCTCATTGAATGCTCCTTTACCCATTAGTGTTGTAGTCACAGGAATGGAAAAGATTTCGGCTAATTTTAATAATTGTTTATGGCTATTTGAAATGATAGAACCACCTCCTACGTATAATAAAGGTTGAGAAGCTTGTTTTATCATTTTTAAAGCATCAAAAATTTGTTGGTTTGTGGTTTTAAATTGGAACCTATAACCTTTCAACTGAACAATATCCTTTTGTTGAAAAGGCTTATAGTTCGTAAATTCTTCTAATCCAACATCTTTAGGTATGTCTATTAATACTGGTCCCGGGCGTCCATTTTGAGCTATATAAAAAGCTTCTGAAACAATTTTTGTCATTTGCTTCGGATCTCTGATAACATAAGAATGTTTCACTATTGGTAATGTAATTCCAAAAATATCAGTTTCTTGAAAAGCATCTGTTCCTATAAAAGCTCGTCCTACTTGCCCAGTAATTACTAAAAGTGGAACAGAGTCTAATTGAGCATTAGCTATACCTGTTACTAGATTAGTTGCCCCAGGCCCTGAAGTTGCAAAACAAACCCCTACTCTTCCAGTAACTCTTGCATAAGCATCAGCTGCATGTATAGCACCCTGTTCATGACGTGTTAAAAAGTGCTTAATTAATTGCTGTTTTTCCCAAAAATAAAGTTCGTCATAAATAGGAAGAATAGCACCACCAGGATAGCCAAAAATAATATCAGTACCATTTCGTACTAAACTATCAATTAGTGCAAAGGCACCGGTTTGTTTATTTGAAATTTTTGTTTTATAAATCATGATTTTTTAATGATTAATACTTAGATTATAAGCACATTTTTTAATATAAAAATTAAAGCTATAACTGAAATAAAAAGAATGGATAATAAAGTTAAACGTGATTTAGTTTTTTTAAATAAATAAAAAAAAGACGTTAATATTACTAGAATCAACCCAGAGACACTACTAACGAAAAAGTGAGGATAGCGTAATATATTATTCCTAAATTTATCTATTTAAAAATTATTAAATTATATTACTATAAAAAGCATTACCATGTTATACTTTATTTATATAATAAACTAATCGCCTAAAGCTCTGTAGCTCAGTGGTTAGAGCAGGGGACTCATAAGCCCAAGGCCGTAGGTTCAACTCCCACCAGAGCTATAAAAAATAATTTTGGAGAAATGGCTGAGTGGTCGAAAGCACTAGATTGCTAATCTAGCGTACAGTCTACTGTACCCAGGGTTCGAATCCCTGTTTCTCCTAAATTAAAAAATAGAAAAGATTTAACAATTAAACTAAAATATTACTGTACTTTTATTATAACTAGTTTTGGGATTGTAGTTCAATTGGTTAGAGCACCGCCCTGTCACGGCGGAAGTTGCGAGTTCGAATCTCGTCAGTCCCGAGTACTTTAATCTAATTAAATTACTCATCCTAAACCTTTAGTAATTATTGTTGTCAAAATTTTATCATTCGCAAAAGAAATAATTTAAAAAATTAATTTGATAATCATAAAATTTTAAAACTATTAAAAGTCATTTCTAACCTAAACTACTAAAAACAAAAAAAAAGTAAACCTTATCATTAAACCAGTCCACCTAAACTAATAATATCTTTTTTTTAATAACTTTAATTATTAAACTTTTTAATTAAGTAAGCATTATATAATACCATTTAACTAATCTACATCAATATTTTCAATAATCAATTGACCTTTTATAAAAAATAATATATATTTAATTTTAAGGGTCGATGCCCGAGTGGTTAAAGGGGGTGGATTGTAAATCCACTGTGTAATGCTACGTTGGTTCAAATCCAACTCGGCCTAAATATTTTAATTTTTATCCAAACCATCTTTTTTTAAAATATAATTTTGACATATCAGGAAAAAATCTATTAATTTCAATGATAAATCCTGTTATATAAGTTGTCCAAAGTGTTAAAAGTACTGTGGCTGTTGATAACTCTTTTTGAAGATCAGTTATAAAGTTAATTACTCCTATTATCCAGTGTTATCAAATCACCACTTATTAATTATTACCTAGTTAATATTGGCCAAATATAACTGCTTGTCACAATTTTTGAAGCATGGTCCTAACACTTATCAGTCATTAAGTGAGGTAACCCTTTTTTACCATATAATAAATAAGAACGGTTATGTTTGTCTAATCTTGCTTCGGTTCTTTCTATTTATTGTTTTAAAGTGAATGTAGGAGCCGAATTTATTTCAAACTTTACTATATATATATTATTCTAATTTTTTTATACTTGTCTTTAATCGTTTATCAAAAGCTGGAGACCTACTATATTTTCTTAATTCGCCCATTTCTGTAGACGTAACAGTAGGTTAATTTATAAAAAATATAATGCTAGTAAACTTGTTAATTTTAGATATTTTATAAAATTTTAATTGTAAAGAATTTAAAATAAAAGTCTTCTTATTTAAATAGTAATATTTTTTGTATAAAACTACACTTCTATAAAAAAATCTATATAATTGAGACTAAAAGTGTTGTGAGTATAATAATTTATTATTAAGCTTTCTTCAAATTTACGAAAATAAAGAAAAAATGAAATTAGCTTATTGGATGTATGCCGGTCCTGCTCATATAGGTACCTTAAGAATTGCAAGTTCATTTAAAAATGTTCATGCTATTATGCATGCACCACTAGGTGATGATTATTTTAATGTAATGTTATCAATGCTAGAACGAAAACGGGACTTTACTCCTGTAACGGCAAGTGTTGTTGATAGACATGTACTGGCTCAAGGATCTAAAGAAAAGGTTGTAACCAATATTATTAGAAAAGATAAAGAAGAAAACCCTGATCTAGTTATATTAACACCAACATGTACTTCAAGTATATTACAAGAAGATTTACAAAATTTTTGTTATCGTGCTTCATTAGAATCAGAATCTGATGTCTTATTAGCAGATGTTAATCATTATCGTGTGAATGAAATGCAAGCAGCCGACCGAACATTAGAGCAAATTGTTGGTTTTTATTTAAAAAAAGCAGAAAATAATAAAACGATTAATTTAGAAAAAACAATAAAACCTTCGGTAAATATAATTGGTGCATATAATTTAGCATTTCATAATCAACATGATATCGCAGAGTTAAAACGACTTTTTGTAGACTTAGATATTGAAATTAATGAGATTATTCCTGAAGGAAATTCTGTTCATAATTTAAAAAACTTAACTAAAGCTTGGTTTAATGTTATTCCATACCGTGAAATTGGTAATTTAACAGGTGAATACTTAAAAAATAACTATGAAATGCCCTACGTTGATATAACACCAATGGGTATTATTGAAACAGCAAAATTTATTCGAAAAATAGAATTAATCCTAAAATCATTTAATATCACAAGATCTTATGAACCATTCATTGAAAATCAAACCCGTTTTATTTCTCAATCCGCTTGGTTTTCAAGATCTATCGATTGCCAAAATTTAACTGGTAAAAAGGCTGTTGTTTTTGGAGATTCTACGCATGCAGCTGCTATGACGAAAATTTTAGTTAAAGAATTAGGCATAAAAGTATTATGGGCAGGAACATACTGTAAGTATGATAAAGCTTGGTTTACTAAACAACTCGAGGGATTATGTGATGATATTGTTTTAACTGATGACCATAATTTAATAGGTGATTTAATTGCTAAAACAGAGCCTGAAGCTATATTTGGAACACAGATGGAGCGTCATGTTGGTAAACGTCTAAATATACCTTGTGGCGTTATCTCAGCACCTGTTCATATTCAAAATTTCCCTTTAAGTTATAGACCATTTCTTGGTTATGAAGGTTCTAACCAAATTTCTGATTTAGTTTATAATTCATTTACTTTAGGGATGGAAGATCATCTACTAGAAATTTTTGGTGGACATGATACTCGAGGAATTACAACACAATCACTCTCTTCTGAATCTTATTTAATTTGGACAATTGAAGCTCAAAATGAATTAAATAAAATTCCAGGATTTGTTCGAGGCAAAATTAAAAGAAATACAGAAAAATTTGCAAGAACTGAGAATATAACAAATATCACCTTAGAAATTATGTATGCCGCCAAAGAATCTGTAAACGTCTAATAAAAAAGATTACTTTCTTTTTTAAAAGAGGTTTACATATTTTTTATAAATTTGCTTTAAAGTTTTCTTTTGACTCTGAGATTGCCACTTGTAATAATATCTCTGCTTCTTCAGTAAATTCCTGTGAAGAACCTACTAATTCAGAATATTTAACTTTACTTGTAGCTAAATAGTTTAGTAAACTGGCACAGTAATTTTTGACTTCGTTAGTAGGTAAATCATCTAGATAACCATTAATTCCTGTATAAATTAATGCAACTTGATTTGCTACAGATATTGGTGAATTTTGTGGCTGTTTTAATAATTCTCTTAAACGTGAACCACGTGCTAATTGTTTTTGGGTAGCTTCATCTAAATCTGAGGCAAATTGCGAGAATACTTCTAGCTCAGCAAATTGAGCAAGTTCTAATTTTAACTTACCCGCTACTTTTTTCATAGCTTTTGTTTGTGCTGCAGATCCTACACGTGATACTGAGATACCCACGTTGATTGCTGGGCGAATCCCTGAATTAAATAGATCATTTGATAGGAAAATTTGACCATCAGTAATCGAGATAACATTAGTTGGAATATAAGCAGAAACATCACTTGCTTGTGTTTCAACAATTGGAAGAGCAGTCATACTACCACCACCTAAATCATCACTAAGTTTTGCTGCTCGTTCAAGTAAACGTGAATGTAAGTAAAATACATCACCCGGGTAAGCTTCACGTCCTGGAGGACGACGTAGTAATAGTGACATTTGACGATATGCCATTGCTTGTTTTGTTAAATCATCATAAACAATTAAAGTTGCTTTTCCTTTATACATAAAATATTCAGCCATTGCAGCACCTGCATAAGGAGCAATATACTGTAATGTAGCAGGGTCATTAGCACTAGCTAAAACGATAATTGAGTAACTCATTGCACCTTTTTCTTCTAGTACGTTTACTACTTGAGCTACTGTAGAAGCTTTTTGGCCAATCCCTACATAAACACAAACTACATCTTCAGATTTTTGATTAATTATAGTATCAATTGCAATAGATGTTTTGCCGGTTTGGCGATCTCCAATAATTAATTCTCTTTGGCCACGGCCAATTGGAATCATCGCATCAATAGATGTAATACCCGTTTGTAAAGGTTCACAAACTGATTTTCTACTAATAATACCTGGAGCCATTGCTTCTAATAATCGAGTGTCTGAAGAAGCAATATTCCCTTTTCCATCAATTGGTACAGCTAGTGGATTGATTACTCGACCTAAAAAGCCATTCCCTACAGGAATTTGTGCAATTTGTCCTGTTGCTTTAACAGTTCCCCCTTCTAAAATTTGACGACCTGTACCCAATAATACTACACCAACATTATCGTTTTCTAAGTTTAGTGCAATACCAATGGTCTTATCTTCAAATTCTAATAATTCACCACTCATTACTTGATCAAGACCGTAAACACGTGCAACACCATCCCCAATTTGAAGAACAGTACCTACATTATCAATTTTTACATCTTGGTCATATTTTTCAATTTGTTCACGGATAATACTACTAATTTCGTCTGAACGAATACTTATCATTGTATTATTTTTTAAAAATAAAAAGTTAATAAAGGAGACTTGAAATTTTAAATTTCTAAAACGCTATCTAAATGTTTTGCTAATTCTCTTAATTGACCTTTTACAGTTAGGTCAATTATTTGAGAATTAGTTTTTATTAAAAACCCACCTATAAGACTTGGATCTAAAGTAATTATTAATTTAATTTCTTTAGATTTTGTCATCACTTGGAGTTTATTTATCAATAACTGCTGTTGTTCTTCATTTATTTTTGTTGCTGAAATAACTTCAATAATTTTTATATTTGCTAATTCATAAACTAATTCTAAATAACGTTCTGTAATTGGTCCTAAAAAACTAATACGTTTTCTATCAATTAAAAGCATTAGGAACTTTGAGGTGTGCTCACTTACTTGAGGTGTAATTACTTTTTTTACAATACTATGTTTTACTTTAAGTTGTACTAAAGGGTTATTTAAATATTCACTTAATTCTTTTGTATCATTTAAAATTTCACGTAAGTTGTTAATATCAGAAGTAATTGTATGAGTTGACCCTGTTGTTTTTGCCAAATCAAGTAGAGCTTCCGCGTAAGGAGTAGCGATCTTAAAAGCGGCTATATTATTACTTATAGTAAGTTACCTCCGAGTTTTATAATACTCTTTTCTATAAATATACATTGTTTTTGGGTACCTATCTTTTTTTGTAGCTGTAAAAGAACATTTTTCAATGTAAGTGAAATAATTTCTTGTTTTACTTCATTAAAAATTAATTGTTCTTTTGAAGATATTATAGTTAAGGCTCTTGAGAAACGAATAGCTAAATCTTGGTTTGCTTGTTTAGAATCTGATTCAAGTAGCATATGTTTTGTATTAGAAGTTTCGTTTCGAATCTCACCTATAATTATTTGAGCTTGTTTTAATTGTTTTTGGGCTTCTGTTAACCGGTTGTTTGCATCGTCTACTTTTTGTTCAGCATCTTTAATAGAATTAACAATTTCTACTTTTCGTTTCTCAAGAACTGAGCCTAGCCAACTTCGACCAAAATAAATTAGAATGCCGACTAATAGAATTATATTAATAACACCACTGCCTAAGATATCTAAATTTAATCGGATACCATCTGCTTCAGTAAGTAACATAAAATTTTGATTAAAAATTTCCATATTTTATAATTTTTATTTAAACTTTATGCTTATAAAAAGGGAAAATTCCTTTTACCAAATTTTTTAAATTGATAATTTTTTTTCAATTTGTGTTGTTAAAATTTTAATTTGATTATCTAAATTACTAAGAATTGTTTCTTTTTTTAGGTTAAATTCTTTTGTAGTATTCTCTAATAAACTATTAATACTTTTTTGTGAAATATTTAATTCAGTATCTAAAATTTCTTTATGAATTTCTTGTGAATTTATAATTTCCACTTGTGATGCTTTACGGATGCTATTCAATTCTTGTTCATATCTTGCTGTCAGTTTATTAGCTTTCATCAATATTTCTGATGCATTTGATAAATTACTGACTATAGTATTATTACGCTCACTCATTATGTTTAATAAAGGAGTATAAAGTAATACATTAAGAATCAATGTTAGGATTACGAATTGAATAGCTACAAGAGGTAATGTTAAATTAAAATCAAATAAACCACTTGGACCACTTAATTTTTCTGAACTTGATATTAAGATTGAAAGATTTACCATAAGAGATATTTTGTATAATACAATTTAAAAATATCCAAATAAATTTTTTATAAAATCATATTTATTTAGTTTATGTTCTTTAATTATTAAATGGATTTGCAAATAATAAAGCTAATGCAACAACTAGTCCATAAATTGTTAATGCTTCCATAAAAGCCAAACTTAATAATAATGTACTGCGAATTTGACCTTCTGCTTCTGGTTGACGAGAAATACCTTCCATTGCTTGACCGGCAGCATTCCCTTGACCAATACCAGGACCAATAGCAGCTAAACCAACAGATAGACCGGCAGCGATAACAGAAGCAGCAGCAATAATAGAATCCATAATAATTTTTAATTAATAAATATAATTTTTGAGAGGCTAAAATTTACTCAAGTGCTTCCGCAATATAAGCAGCAGCTAAAGTTGAAAAAATTAGAGCTTGTACGGAGCCAGCAAAAATACCTAATATCATAATAGGTAAAGGAATAATTAAAGGTACTAATGCGGTTAGCACACTAATTGTTAACTCATCAGCTAACACATTTCCAAAAAGTCGAAAACTTAATGATAAAGGTTTCGTAAAATCTTCAAGAATTGTTAGTGGAAGAAGAAATGGAATAGGCTCAATATAATGCTTAAAATAACCTAAACCTTTTTTATTAAAGCCAGCATAGAAATACGCAAATGAAGTTAATAATGCTAATGCAACAGTAACATTTATATCATTGGTTGGTGCGGATAATTCGCCTTCAGGCAACTGAATTAATTTCCAAGGAAATAAAGCTCCTGCCCAGTTACACCCAAAAATGAAAAGAAATAATGTTCCAGTAAATGGTAACCATTGTCTATAAAAGCTTTCGCCTAATTGATCTCTAGCAATGGTTATTGTAAAATCTGTTACAAATTCCATAAAATTTTGCCAATCGTCTGGAATTTGTTTGACATCACGTGAACCTAAAAAGGAACAGATTAGTAATACAGCAAAAACAAGCCATAGAACAAGCATTACTTGCCCATGTACCAAAAATCCTGCGATATTCCAGTAAAAGTGCTTTCCTACTTCTACTTCTGCTAAAAATGTTGACGTACTTAAATAAAGATTATCGATGTACATATAATTTAGCTATTTTTGTAATTTACCCTAGATTAAAAATACACACGAATAACTAAAATTGTAGTCATTTTTATTTTATTCTTATTCTTTTTTATGTAAAGTTTCTAATTATTCCTGCTCTGTTAGCCATTCATACCCTTTTATTTCTAATTCTTTGGCTAATTCAAAATTCCCTGTTTTAATAATTTTACCATTTTGCATAACATGAATGTAATCAGGTTTTATATAATCTAACAAACGTTGATAATGTGTAATTAAAATAATAGCTTTTTCTTTATTCATGATTTTATTAATACCACTAGAAATTACTTTTAAGGCATCGATGTCTAAACCAGAATCAGTTTCATCTAAAATTGAAACTTTTGAATCTAATAAAGCCATTTGAAGAATTTCATTTCGTTTTTTTTCTCCACCTGAAAATCCTTCATTAACATTTCGTGTTAAAAATGTGGGATCCATATCAATGATTTTTAACTTTTTAACAATATGACTAAAAAATTGAATAGGATCCAATTCTTCTTTTCCTTCACTTTTCATCTTAGAATTGTAAGCTAATCTTAAAAAATCTTCATTACTTACACCTGCAATTTCAATAGGATATTGAAATGCAAGAAATATTCCTAAATGTGAGCGTTCCTCTGGCTCTAGACCTAAAATACTCTTGCCTTCTAGGAAAATATCACCATTTAGAATTTCATATGAAGGATGACCTGCAACAATTTTTGAAAATGTACTTTTTCCTGATCCATTACGACCCATAATTGCATGAATCTCACCCTTATTTACTTTTAAATTTAAATTATTCAAAATTTTAATATTATTAACACTAGCTTCTAAATTTCTAATTTCTAAAATTGGAATTTCTATACTCATTAACCAACACTTCCTTCTAATTTTAAACTTAATAAACGATCAGCTTCTGCTGCAAACTCTAACGGGAGTTCACTAAAAACATCTTTACAAAACCCACTAATTATAAGCTCAATAGCTTTTTCAATCGAAATGCCTCGTTGTAAAAAATAAAAAATTTGTTCTTCGCCAATTTTTGATGTTGAAGCTTCGTGCTCTACTTTTGTTGTAGAATTTTGAACAGAAATAAATGGGAATGTATTTGCATTAGAACAATTTCCAATCAATAATGAATCACATTGTGAATAATTACGTGAAGCAAAAGCTTTTTTATTAATATTAACTAACCCTCGATAGCTATTTTTTGAATTCCCTGCTGAAATTCCTTTTGAAACAATTCGACTTTTCGTGTTTTTCCCTATATGAAGCATTTTGCTCCCGGTATCCGCTTGTTGATAATTATTAGTTAATGCAACAGAGTAGAATTCTCCCGTCGAATTTTCGCCTAAAAGTATACAACTTGGATATTTCCAGGTAATTGCTGACCCAGTTTCAACTTGTGTCCATGATATTTTTGAATTTTTTCCAGAGCATAGGCCACGCTTTGTTACAAAATTATAAATACCTCCTTGCCCTTGCTCATTCCCAGTGTACCAATTCTGAACTGTAGAATATTTAATTTCAGCATTTTCTAAAGTTAATAACTCAACCACTGCTGCATGTAATTGGTTATCATCATATTGAGGTGCAGTACAACCTTCAAGGTAACTCACATAGCTATTTTCTTCTGCTATAATTAAAGTTCTTTCAAATTGTCCTGCTTGTTCATCATTAATCCTAAAATATGTGGATAAATCTAAAGGACATTTAACATTTTTAGGTATGTAACAAAAAGAACCGTCTGTAAATATTGCTGAGTTTAAAGCAGTAAAATAATTATCACCAATTGGAACAACCGAACCTAAATATTTTTCGATTAGTGCAGGATATTCTTGAATTGCCTCGGAAATTGAGCAAAAAATGACACCGTATTCAGCTAATTCTTTTTTAAATGTGGTTACTATAGAGACACTGTCAAAAACAATGTCTACCGCTACATTTGTTAACCGTTTTTGTTCTGTTAATGATATACCTAGTTTATTGAATGTTTTTAACAATTCAGGATCTACATCATCTAGTGAATTCAATTTTTTTCTATTTTTTGGTGCTGAATAATAAGTTAGATTTTGATAATTTATTTCAGAAATTTTTAAAAAAGACCACCTTGGAGATGTTAAAGTTTTCCACTTTTTAAAAGCTTTTAATCGAAAATCCAACATAAATTTAGGTTCATTCTTTTTTATTGAAATTAATCTAACAATGCCTTCATTTAACCCCTTTTCAATTGTATCTTTTTCGATTTTTGTTGAAAACCCATATTTATAAGGCTGATTTACTAATTTTGTAATTTTTGTATCTAAAACTTTATTTGATTTTTCAGGCATAATAGGAATAAAATATTGACTATTAAAATAGCACTTATATAATTATAACCTTTATTTTACTTAATTCAAGTATGTTTTTAATAGAAAAATTTATAACTGTATTCTATAAAGGTTAAAGTATAAATCAAATTCTTTATAAAATAGTGTTATAATTGTTAATAAGGTTGTTTTTATTACAACCCTTAGAAACTAGTAAATTACCCCTAAATTTAAGGAGAAATAGATATATTAATTTCTGTATCAGAACGAACCCTAATTAAAAGTGGCTATTATAATTATATACGCAAAATTGGGTTACTGGGATGCTGCAACAGGTTAAGTTACCTTTGCAGACACACCCGATAATAAACGTCTAAATTTTATTAAACTAATTAAAAATTAAGGAGTATTATATTAGTAATACTTATACAAGGTGCTTTCTCTTTTTTATCTGGTTTAACAGATACTTAAATTGAATGGCTACTGTATTTCAAAAGGGCTGGGCTATGAACATTGAATATACTGATGAACCACATCCTCTACTGGAAATTATGGGGTTTTACCTTTTTGATTGATATGAAAGATGCTGTATCTGTACTGTTCAAATTGGGCAAAGCACGTAGAGCAGTCACAAAAAGTTATTTACATATGAATACTTTTGATACTTATTAAGAAACAGAAAGTTCTTGTTAATCGATCACCAAGTGAAGTCGCGAAGGACAATACAGTAGAAGTAGCACCTTCTGGTAGCCGTTACTAAATTTTATAACTAAAATTATTTTGAATAAAACTAGATAACTATAAGCCAATTTTTTAAAGCAGTTGTGCAAACCACTATTGTGGTATTTTGTTATTATTCTAAATTAAAATATTAACTTAAAAGATAAGAATGGGTAATTTAACTTATTCATTTTTATTATAATTTTTTATATTTTATCGAAATGAATTTACATTTAAATAATAAAGAAATCGAGATACTCATTATATGAGGTAGTAAACCTATGCAATGGTAACACGTATATATTAGAATATTAGCTGATGAAGGGACTTGAACCTCCAACCTACTGATTACAAATCAGTTGCTCTACCAATTGAGCTACACCAGCAAATTAAAGTTAAACTTTTTTATATAAAGTAAAAAAGTTAAACAAATTATAATGTTAAATACAAGTTAATTTTTTATTAAATTACTTTTAATTAGTAAATTTTTAACTGTCTCAGTTGGTTGAGCACCATTTTGAAGCCATTTAATAATTTTACCTTTTTCAAAGAACAAATCTTTGGTTAGTGGGTTATAGTAACCAACTTGATCAATATCTTTACCATCTCGTTTCATATTATTCGTCATAACGACTATCCTATAAACAGGTTGGCGTTTTCTCCCCAACCTTTTTAATCGAAGTTTTAACATAATTTATTTATTTATTTTTAAATTTGACCAATAATTAGTTCATTTATAATTTCTATTAAGCATTCAAGCCACATAATAGCTATTATCGGCGATAAATCTACCCCAAAAACTGTTGGCATTAGACCACGAAATAATCGTAAATAAGGATCTGTTATTTTGGCTAACAAATAGAAAGGTTGTACAAATGGATTAAAGTTAGGAAACCAAGTCATCGTTAGTCTAAATGTTAATAAAAGATTATAAAATCTAAAAAACATTAATAATGACTCTTGTAAGACTAGTAATGTTTGATTTAAAAAGGAATTAGAATCCATTTTAACTTTATCCTTTTTGTTATTTATAAAGTATTTCTTTTAAACTATAGTAAACTATTTTATAAGAAATAAACAAGTAATAAAAAATTTCTCCTGTTTTTAATTAAAGTTTTTTTTAATCTAATTTTTTTTAGGTCCAGTAGGAATCGAACCTACATTAGAAACTTAGAAGGTTCCTGTCCTGATCCGTTAGACGATAGACCCCAAAAAATTAATGTGTATAATATTAAGTAAATTTGTTTTTAATTTACTTAATATATATTTTTAAATAATTGAAGCTTTTCCACCAGCATCTTCAATTTGTTTTTTCCCCGCTGCAGCAGCTTCTTTATTAATATTTTCTTGTACCTGTTTTGGAGCAGCTTCTACTAGATCTTTTGCTTCTTTTAAACCTAAACCGGTTAAAGCTCTAACAACTTTTAAAACCGCAATTTTTTTCTCTGCAGAAACTTCATCTAATATTAAGTTAAATTCAGTTTTTTCTTCTTCAACTATAGAAGCAGTTTCTGATGCCATAACCATAGTACCACTAGTACTTGCTGATGCATCTACACCAAAAGTTTCTTCTATTTTCGTTACCAATTCTGATGCTTCAAGTAACGTTAAAGTTTTTAATTCTTCTAAAATATTATTAATACGTTCTGACATAATTTTAATTTATTTATTTAATTTTATTCGAAAGTAGCTAAATCTAATTCAATTGAAGGACCCATTGTGCTACAAATAAATATTTTTTTAAAGTATTTACCTTTGACACCTGACGGTCTATTCTGTTCAATAGAATTGTATAAAGTGATTAAATTATCTTTTAACTCTAAATTCGAAAAGTTTGATTTTCCAAAATTAATATGAACAATTCCATATTTATCCGCTTTATACTCAAATTTACCTTTTTTAAAATCATTAAGAGTTTTAGTAAGTTCGGTTGTTACTGTTCCAGCTTTTGGAGAAGGCATAAGACCTTTTGGACCTAGAATACGTCCTAATTTTGCTAACTTTGGCATCATATCAGGTGTTGCTATTAATAAATCAAAATTAATAATTCCTTTTGTAATATCGTCTATAAGAGTATTACTACCATAAATATCCGCGCCAACATTCTTTGCCTCACTAATTTTAGCTTCGGACGTAACAACCGCTATTCTAATATTATTACCAGTTCCATGAGGAAGTGTTACTGTAGTTCGCAACTGCTGATCTGCATACTTTGGATCTATTTTTAAATTAGCGTGTAACTCAACACTTTCAATAAATTTTGCAGTAGAAGTTTGTTTTAACAATTTAATAGCTTCATCTACGCTATAAATAGATTCTATAATTTGTTTTTTGTTCTCTATTTGACGTTTCGATACTTTTTGCATAATTTTCTCCTTTAATCAATAATGGAGATACCCATATTACGTGCTGTCCCTTCCACGATTTTCATAGCACTCATTATATTTCTTGTATTTAAATCTGGTATTTTAATATTTGCTATTTCTTCTAATTGTTTTTTAGTGATAGATCCAATATTATCTGAATTAGGTTTTCCAGAGCCTTTTTGTATTTGAGCAGCTTTCGCTAATAATACAGAGGCAGGTGGCGTTTTTAAAATGAAAGTATAAGTACGGTCCTCGTATACTGATATTTCAACAGGGATAATTAATCCATATTTATCAATTGTTTGTGCGTTGTATTCCTTACAAAAAGCCGCAATATTAACCCCATGAGCACCTAACGCAGGCCCAACAGGTGGTGCGGGCGTAGCCTTTCCTGCAGATAAAGCTAATTTAATTATTGCTGTAATTTTTTTTGGCATAATAATCTTAATTATAAATAATTTATTTTACTTTTTATGTATGATACCCCGTTAGGGAAACGCGCCCTGAAGGACTTGAACCCTCGACATCTAATTTTGGAGACTAGCGTTCTACCAACTGAACTAAGGACGCTAAACTATATTATAATTATAATAACAAAAAAAAGCAATAATTTACTTTAAATTTATGTTATCAAATATCGTGCTACATACACTTATCTAATTTACTAATGAAAAAAATTAATATGAATTCTAATGATTCTTTAACAGAAAAATACCTACCCCATAATTTATTGGCAGAAAAAATAATATTAGGTAATTTATTAGTTAGCCCAGATGCAATAGATTTTACTATAAAAAGTTTAAATATTGAAGCCTTTTATTTTAAAGTTCATCAGGAAATTTATAAAACAATTATTAGAATACATAAAAATAATAAAATTCCTGATATACCAACAATAACAACGTTTTTACAAGATAATAACATCTTCAAAGAAGAAATTGATGGTATACCCGTCTTATTAGACTTATTAAACCAAGTCCCAAACTTAGTTAATATGGATGCTTACGTTAGTTTAGTACAAGATAAATATTTACGTCGAGTTTTAATAAAACTAGGTTACCAAATAGTTAATTCTAGTTATATAACAAATATCTCATTAGAAAATATTATTAATGATTTAGAAAGTGAAGTTTTTAACTTAACAAAACAAAAAAAGAATAATCGAATTTTAAGTAGTGCTGAACTTCTAACAAATGTTTTTAATGATTTAAAAAATAAAGCGAAAAATCAAATTTTTTCGGGCTTAAATTCGGGCTTTTATGATTTAGATTCCCTAACACAAGGATTTCAAAAATCAGATTTAATAATCATAGCAGGTCGACCTTCAATGGGTAAAACAGCATTTTGTTTAAACGTAGGAATTAATGTTTTAAAAGAAACAAAATTACCAATAATATTTTTTAGCTTAGAGATGTCAAAAGAACAACTAATATATAGACTATTAGCAATGGAGACTAATATAAATAATATGCGTTTACGATCAGCCAATATTAAACAATTTGAATGGGCGATTCTGCATTCAGTAATTAAACATTTTTCACAATTACCCTTATTTATTGATGATACAACTAATATTACTATTGTAGAAATAAAGACAAAAATTAAAAATATTTTAGTAGAATATAAAAAAATAGGTTTGGTTATAATTGATTACCTACAATTAATGGAAAATAATTCCAATTCGTTCAAAAATTCAAATCGTGTTCAAGAATTATCTCAAATTACAAGATTCTTAAAAAATCTTGCACGAGAATTTAATATTCCAATTCTTGTACTGTCTCAATTAAGCCGAAATGTTGAAAATCGTGTAAGTAAACGGCCTATATTATCAGATTTAAGAGAAAGTGGGTCTATTGAACAAGATGCAGATTTAGTACTAATGTTGTATAGAGACGAATACTACAATAAAGAAACAATCGAACCAAATGTAACAGAATTAATTATTGTCAAACATAGAAATGGACCAATTGGAGTTAGTAAACTAAAATTTGATGCTGAATATACAAGATTTAAAAATATTTAATTAAGTATGAATACCTGAAACCAGATTCGAACTGGTGACACGAGGATCTTCAATCCACTGCTCTACCAACTGAGCTATCCAGGTTTAAAATTATATAATAATAAACTTTAGCATAATGGGAGAATTCTATCAATAGTTAATAATTTCTTGCAAAATATTATCCTTTTAAGTTACACTTAAAGTAAGGCTTAGTCTTTTATATAATAAAAAAAATGCATCATATGAGAATCGAAAGATAGCAGTATATCATATATATTTTATTACTATAAAAGCTAAGTTTTGATTATTATTATATATACTAATTTATGTTTATAGTTTTCCGTAATACTAAGTATACATAATAAAATTCCTTCATTTGATAATTTTTTTCAAACATAATTATTGTACTAAGCCTTTTTATAGGTGCTAGTGCACTAATAACAATCGGGGATACTTTATTCTTAGTAAAACTAATCGGGTTATTTGTTTGTAAGATGCATACTTATTTAAAATATATATAATAAATATTAGATTTGGTGTGGATATTTTATTAGGATTTATTCTTATCATTGGTGTTTTCCCGTTATATTTTTTCAACTAGTTAACCTAAAAGTAAATAAGGATAAAAATGTTATTTTTACTTTCAATAATATGATTTTTCTCTATTTATATTTAAATAACCCATGGTTAATGCTTAAATCCAATAACATACAATGATTTATATTTAGTAACAGGCCATGTTATGCTCTAATCAAAAATGGTTACTGAGAAATAGGGTGGTGGTAAAATTTATTATTAAGTAATAAATTGTTTTTATATTAAAAAAAATAATCTAGAAGTTTTAAAAAACAAAGTATGTAGCTCAGTGGATAGAGCATCAGTTTCCGGAACTGCAAGTCAGGGGTTCAATTCCCTTCATACTTGTTTTAAAAAGCAACTGTATATTTAAGAATAGGGGTTGCTCTGGTTTCGACATTTTAAATATTATAATTTATGATACAAGTCGAAGATTTAAAACTTCGTAAAAAAATTATTAAAAAATAATTGCAAATAATATTCTTTCTTTTAACCGTAAAAACATAAGTTTTGCCTAAATACTAAGCGGAATTCTTTAGAAAGTTATCATCTTTCAAAAGATTAATACATAAATATGTGTTATAATATTTTATTTTTCACTATCTTAAAAATTTTATATTACTTGTGCTTGAATAAATTAAAATGTTTAGAATGAACGTGAGTTCAATTCTCACCAGCTCCAAATTTTTCCTAAATTTTTTTCTTATTATTAATAAAATCTATATAGCATTCGTGGCCGAGTGGTTGAAGGCACCGGACTCATAATCCGTTTTCCTATGGAACATCACTGGTTCAAACCCAGTCGGATGCACTTTTTAATAATTGAATATTGTCTTTTAAATTAGTTAATTGTATGATTAATATAAATAAAGTATTTAAATCATTAATATAATCTTATGATTGTTTTTAATAATTCACAAATTATGCAAAATTTACAAAACCAATTTTTAAAAACAGACTTACCTCGCATTCGGATAGGTGATAATGTTCGAATTGGTGTAAAAATTATTGAAGGAAGTAAAGAAAGAGTTCAGTTTTATGAAGGAACTATAATTAGTAAAAAAAATAATTCTATTAATACCACAATTATTGTTCGAAAAGTACTTCAAGGAATTGGGGTAGAGAGAACTTTTTTAATTCATTCACCTAAAATAGATTCAATAAATGTTTTACGTTCTTCAAAAGTACGTAGATCAAAACTGTACTACTTACGTAACCTACGTGGTAAAGCAAGCCGTTTAAAACAAATTTTTAACTAAAATTAAATTTTTTGTATTTAAAAGTTTATTTTATATTATAATAAATTATAAGTGTGATTGTATAATTTAATTTAATTTTAATCTTGTACAATTACGCCCAACTATTTTATAAAAAATTAGATTATGTTAATCTATAAAGTTAACTTAGTAAGTGACGAACAAGGCATTGATGTTATAATTGATTGTCCTGATGACCAGTTTATTTTAGACATTGCTGAAGATCAAGGTGTAGAGCTACCATATTCTTGTCGTGCCGGTGCTTGCTCAAGTTGTGTTGGTAAGGTAGAATCAGGTACAATAGATCAGTCTGATCAAACATTCTTAGATGATAATCAAATAGATTCAGGATTTGTACTGACATGTGTGGCTTACGCGACATCAGATTCAAAAATCTTAGTTCATCAAGAAGATGAATTATACTAAAAATTAATACATAAAAAAAATTTAGGGAGAGAATTCTAATCAGTAAAAACACTACTTTTAGTGCCTAACTTGATCTTTCTACTGTATTTCGTAGGTTATAACTTAATAGCAGCAGAAGTATTAAAGAAAACTCTAGGAATTATATTGAAAAGGTGATTAACTATAAAAGCTAAAATATTATTAGAAAATGGATTTGCTCAAGTATCGATTATTTTAGTCAAGCTTTTTATTTCTAAGAATAAAAAAGAAATAGCACTAATCGAAGTAGCTTCTAAATAAAAGCGCTTTGGATAAATATTTTAAATTTTGTTTAGAAGTTAAGTTTCGCAACACCTACTTTCTCAAACTGTATTTTCTTTAAAATTAAGAAAATTTGAGTAAATAATGCAAAAAACTGAAAGCTAAGTATCCAACAATTGTATATGGATTATAGAATACTATTTTGGTTTTTTCTTGACCAAAACCATCTAGATTAATATTCAATACATCAGCTAGTTTAAATATGTAATTTTCCTTATCATTTAGTTCAATACTTTAGGTATTATTGTACCAATGGATTTTCTAGTACTACTTTAAATAATTATAATGCTTTCCCCTTTTTCTTTTTGTTTCTACAATTTGAATACTTTTTAAGTATACAATTATTATTAATTTTTTATTACCAATAGAATACTTGCTCCAGAAAAATATAAGATTAAAATTGCTCCAGAAAGTAATAGTTGTGTTAAAGGATCAGTTGATGGGGTTAAAATTGCGCTAATAATTGTTGATCCTAAGATAACATAACGCCAAGCACCAATCATTTGTTTTGCTGAAACTATTTTAAAAAGTCCTAGGATTACTTGAATAATTGGAATTTGAAAAATAAATCCGGTACTATAGAATAATACCAGTATAAACTCAAAATATTGATCAAATGACCAAAAGGGTTCAATAACTTCGTCACTATAATTTAAGAAAAAATTTAGCGCTGCAGGTATTAACACATAGTAGGAAAAAACTAAACCAGTTCCAAATAAGAGTAGTGACATTATTAATAAAGGTAGTATTAGTTCTTTTTCTTTTTGTGTTAAGCCAGGGAATAAAAATAATAAAATTTGCCCTAAAGCAAAAGGACTTCCAAAGAGTAACCCAGTATAAAAAGAAATTTTTAGTGTTGATATAAAATATTCACCAGGTGCTCCTTGGAAAAATTTTACATTACTAACAGGTAGTTCTAGTATTTTTACCAAGAATTTAACCTCTAAAAAAGAAATACTTGTTAATAGTAACACAATCCAGAATAATTGAAAACTTCTTTGCCTTAATTCTTCGATATGCTCAGAGAAAGGTAATTCTAGGGTTAATTCAAAAAAATTGCTAAATTTAAAATCTGAATTATAGATCATAGTTTAAGTATGTACATTTAATATTTAAAGTTAAATAAATATACAAAAATTATGTATAAAAGTAAAAAAAGTTTAGAAAAATAAGTTTTTGGAGGTTACTCGAAAAACTTATTTTTTTATGATAAGTAAGTAGAGGCTAATACTCTAGCGGATATTATTTTTAAATATTGAACTGCATCTAATTTTTCTTTCTCTGTTTCAGCATTTGTAATTGCAATAGAAGCTTTCTCTAAATTATTTATAGTATCCGCTAATTTAATTGCAGTAGCTTCTTCAACATCATTTACTAAAATAGTTAACTCATTAGACTCTACTTGAGCCACACCACCAAATACAATCATGGGTGTCCATTTTTGATTAATCTTAATCCTTAATACCCCAATATCTAAATTTGTAACCATTGTTGTATGGTTACTTAGTATACCTATTTGACCAGAAGTAGTAGGTAAGACAACTTCGTCAGCGCTAATTGAGCAAATTAATCGAATTGGAGTAACTATACGAATATTCATTACCATATCATTATTATTAATAACTTATTCCTTATTTAATAGTATCAGCTTTAGCTATTGCTTCATCGATATCACCAACTAAATAAAACGCTTGTTCTGGTAAGTTATCTAGTTGCCCACTAAAGATCATTTTAAATCCTTTAATAGTTTGTTCTAAACTAACATATTTTCCAGGTGAACCTGTAAAAATTTCCGCAACAAAGAATGGTTGTGATAAGAATCGTTCTACTTTTCGAGCTCTTGCTACAGTTAGTCGATCTTCTTCTGATAATTCGTCTATACCTAGGATTGCAATAATATCTTGTAACTCTTTGTATTTTTGTAGTGTTTCCTTAACCATTTCTGCCATCTTGTAATGTTCCGCTGTTACAATATTTGGTTGTAACATTGTTGATGTCGAATCTAGGGGATCGACCGCAGGGTAAATACCTTTTGCTGCCAGATTACGTGATAGCACTGTAGTGGCATCTAAATGAGCAAATGTTGCTGCAGGAGCTGGGTCTGTTAAATCATCTGCAGGTACGTATACCGCTTGAATTGATGTAATAGATCCTTGTGTGGTTGACGTAATACGTTCTTGTAAAGCTCCCATCTCAGTAGCTAATGTTGGTTGGTATCCCACCGCTGAAGGCATACGACCTAGTAGTGCTGATACTTCTGACCCTGCTTGTGTGAAACGGAAAATATTATCAATAAACAGTAAGACATCTTGTCTATTAACATCACGGAAGTATTCAGCCATAGTTAACGCTGTTAAACCAACACGCATCCTAGCACCTGGAGGTTCATTCATTTGACCATAAACTAAAGCTACTTTTGATTCTGTAAATTTTTTTTCATTAATTACACCAGATTCTTTCATTTCTTCATATAGATCATTACCTTCACGGGTACGTTCCCCAACACCACCGAATACCGAAACACCACCATGTGCTTTAGCAATATTATTAATTAATTCCATAATTAATACTGTTTTACCAACTCCCGCTCCACCAAATAGCCCAATTTTCCCACCACGACGGTAAGGTGCTAATAAATCAACAACCTTAATACCTGTTTCAAAAATCGACGGTTTTGTCTCTAATTCTATAAATGCAGGAGCTTCACGATGAATTGGTAATGTTTCATCACAAACTAAATCACCCTGATTATCTACAGTTTCACCTATAACATTAAAAATACGACCTAATGTTGGAATACCTACAGGTACCGAAATAGGTTTACCTAAATCTAAAGCCTCAGTACCACGTTTTAGACCGTCTGTTGAGCGCATAGATACTGCTCTAACTTTATTATCACCGAGTAACTGTTGTACTTCAGCAATATTAACTCCATCCGCTGTTTCAATACTGATAGCGTTGTAGATAGTAGGTAACTTTCCACTGGGAAATTGCACGTCTAAGACAGGACCAATAATTTGTGTAATATAACCTTTATTCGTATTAGTTTTTAACATTTTTATTTAATATACCTTAATTATTAAGAATAAATAGGCTTCTAAAAATTAACTTATTATTCAAAAATAAATTTAAAATTTACTTACTATGCATAATTATACAACAAAATTGTTTAAATTCTTGATTAATAAGTAATTTTTATTTTAAAAAAGACAAGTCAGAGCTTATTATACCTGTAGTCCGTAACCAGTTTTGTGCTTCTATATAATTATTTAGAGCTAGTTTAATGGCTTAGCGTTAATATTATTCTGCTTTATTAAATAAACCTTTTGTAATTTCTAAATTTTATTTTTCCGAAGATTTTATTCCTTGGTAATGGTAAGTAATTACTATATTATTAAAAGCTTGAGGTAAAATTAAGTTTAGCTCTAAAGCTTGTGTATACTTACTATTACTATTTTATTGATAAAATTATCATTTCTTTAACTAGGTTTTATTTTGATTTCTTTATTATTTAAATGTGAATTCATTTCAATAAAATATAAAAAATTATAATAAAAATGAATAAGTTAAATTACCCATTCTTGTTATATATATACTAATTTGCGTTTGATGATAAAAAAGGTAATATCGATAAAACACGTGCTCGTTTAATAGCTTTGGCTATACGTCTTTGTTGTTGTACAGTTACGCCAGTGGAGCGGCGAGGTACTATTTTACCCTGTTCTGTAATATGATTTTTTAATAACTCTATATCTTTATATTCAATTTTTTGCTTTAATTCTATAGGCGATAATTGTTTTTTTTGTGCCATTTATTTAATCTCTTTATGGATTTTATACTTATTACAGTTTGGGCAATATTTGTTTAATTCCAAACGCTCAGGAGTATTTCGACGATTTTTTTGGGATGTATAACGAGAAACTCCAGGAGTTCTTTTATCCGTATTTGTACGGCAGTCTAAACATTCTAACGTAATTAAAATGCGAGAACCTTTATTTTTAGCCATTTTTATAAAAGAGACTTAATATGTTAAGATTTATTAATAATAATTAATACATAAAAAAATTAAAATTTTCAAGCTTTAAGATTTTTACTGTATTAAAAATTTTACTTTTTTTTAGCACTAGGCTAAATACAAAATTTCTTATAAAGTTATTTTATAAATTTATAATTATAAAAAAAATTTATTATGGCCAATAATAAATCGGCGAAAAAACGTATTAAAATTAATGAACGTAATCGTCTAGAAAATCGTATATATAAAGGTAATGTTAAAAATATTATTAAAGTATATTTAAATAATTTAAAAGATTATAAAACTTCACAAAATTTAGAAAACAAAACTAAAGTTCAAGAAACATTAAAGGTTGCATACAGTAAAATTGATAAAGCTGTTAAAAAAAATATATTTCATAAAAATAAAGCAGCACGAAAAAAATCGCAATTAGCTTCGTATTTAAAAGATATATAGTTTTGATTATTTAGTGTTACATCTGAAAATGTAACACTAAATAATCAAAACTATATAAACATTTCTAACCTATCTTTAAATAAAATACCAATAAATTTTTATTTAATATAATATGCAAAAGCATAAAACATTTATTACAACTTTACCGGATTTTATTAATATCCAAAAAACTAGTTTTTGTTGGTTTATATCACATGGACTCAGTCAAGAATTGGATAATTTTTCTTCTATTTTGGATTTTACGGGTAATATCGAAGTTTGTATTTTTGGAAACGAATACAAATTAAAAAATTCATCTTTTAATGAGAATGAATCAAAAGAACGTGAAACAAGTTATTCTGCTCGTATTTATCTTCCAATTGAAATTCGTAATAAAGAATTTAAAACCATAACAACTAAACAAAAGGTTTTCATTGGTTCACTACCTTTGATGACGAATAAAGCAACATTCATTATTAATGGTTGTGAGCGGGTTATTATTAGTCAGATTGTCAGAAGTCCTGGAATTTATTTTAAGAAAGCAAAAAAGAAAGATTTTTTTAGTGCTACATTAATTTCTAATCGAGGTTCGTGGCTTAAATTTGAATTTGGAGAAGAAGTTAAAAAAACACCACCTTTACCCAACGAGATAAACTCCTCAATTATCGAATATGATATACCTGAATTTGATTTAAAAGGTACACAAGACTTTTCTGAAAAATTACCTATTCGTAATATTATTATTCAAATTGATAAATCTACAAAAATTACAGCTACAGATTTAATGAAGGAAATGGGGTTAGATAATATTCAAATAATTCAAACCGTTCAACAACCCTTATTTTTTATTCGTTCAATAATTTATAATTTAGTAAATAATTTAAAAACGAATAAAATCGAAACTTTAGATATTGAAAATTCTACTTTTGAATCCGCAAATTTTTTTGAAAGTAACCATTTTTTCTCAAAAATTTTCGACCCTCGTTATTATGATATCGGCCGAGTTGGGAGATTAAAAATTAATCAACGTTTAAAATTAAATATCTCTGAAGAAATACACGCGGTAACTTACGAAGATATTATAACTATTCTTAACTATTTAATTGATCTTAATAGTAAAAAAGGTTTAGACGATGATATTGATCATTTACAAAACAGACGCATACGATCAGTAGGTGAACTTTTAAAAAACCAATTTCGAGTAGGCTTAAATAGGTTAGAACGAACTATTAAAGAAAGGCTTACAGTTTGTGATCCTCTTACATTAAGACCCGCAACAGTAATTAACCCAAAACCTTTGATGGCAGCTATGAAAGAATTTTTTGGTTCAAGTCAGCTATCTCAATTTATGGATCAAACAAATCCATTATCAGCTTTAACTCATAAACGTCGAATTAGTGGCCTAGGACCGGGTGGTTTAAATCGAGATCGTATAAGTTTTGCTGTTCGTGATATTCACCCTAGTCATTACGGAAGAATATGTCCTATTGAAACCCCAGAAGGTCAAAACGCAGGTTTAATTGCTTCTTTAACTACATGTGCCCGTGTAAATTCACTAGGTTTTATAGAAACTCCTTTTTGGAAAGTAAAGAATGGTAAAGTTATTCAAAAAAAATCACCTGTTTATCTGACAGCCGATATTGAAGATTTTTTTAAAATAGCACCTGCAGATATTAAAACAAATTCTAAAGGCTTTATTCAAAAAAAATTAATACCGGTTAGATATAAACAAGATTTTATAACAGTTTCACCTAGTGAAGTTGATTTTATAGCGGTATCAACAGTTCAAATTGTATCTGCTGCGGCTGCACTAATTCCATTTTTTGAGCATGATGATGCGAACAGAGCATTAATGGGATCTAATATGCAACGCCAATCTGTTCCTTTGTTATTTCCTCAAAAACCAATCGTAGGTACAGGTTTAGAAAATCAAGTCGCAATTGATTCAGGTATGGTTATCACAGCATTTAAAAGTGGTGTTGTTATTCAGGTTTCTTCAAAAAGAATCATTTTACGTAATAAACGCGGCAAAGATACGATTTACGAACTACAAAAATATACGCGTTCAAACCAAGATACTTGTATCAACCATAAGCCGATTGTTTGGATCGGTGAACATATTAAATCTGGGCAAGTCCTTGCTGATGGACCGGGAACGAATTCTGGTGAATTAGCCCTAGGTCAAAATCTTATGGTCGCTTATATGCCCTGGCAAGGATATAACTTTGAAGATGCGATCTTAATTAATGAACGATTAATATACGAAAATATTTTTACTTCTGTTCATATTGAAAAATTCGATATTGAAGTACGAGAAACAAAAGTTGGAAAAGAAGAAATTACAAAAAATATTCCCAATATTAATTCAAATTCTGTTCAAAATTTAGATAACACAGGGGTTATACATAAGGGTGCATTTGTTAAACCAGGAGATATTCTGGTAGGTAAAATTACACCTAAAAGTGAATCTGATCAACTACCAGAAGGAAAATTATTAAGAGCTATTTTTGGTGAAAAAGCAAAAGATGTTCGGGATAATTCATTAAGAGTTCCAAATGGAGAATACGGAAGAGTACTCGATATTAAAATTTTTAACCGTGATGATGGCGATGAATTACCATTAGGGGCAAATAAATTGGTACGTATTTTTTTAGCTCAAACTCGAAAAATTCAAGTTGGAGATAAAATTGCAGGTAGACATGGTAATAAAGGGATTATTTCACGTATTTTACCTCGTGAAGATATGCCTTACTTACCAGATGGTACACCCGTAGACATAATATTGAATCCTTTAGGAGTTCCTTCACGTATGAATGTGGGGCAGCTATATGAATGTTTATTAGGTCTAGCAGGGAATAAATTAAATCGACGGTTTAAAATTTTACCTTTTGATGAAATGTATGGGCATGATGCATCGCGTATTTTGATAAATAAAAAATTAAGACAAGCTTCAATTGAAAGTAATGAAGCCTGGATCTTTAATCCTTACTCACCGGGTAAAATGGTTCTTATAGATGGGAGAACTGGTAACCCGTTTGAAAATCCAGTAACCGTTGGAAAGGCTTATATGCTTAAATTGGTACATTTGGTTGATGATAAAATTCATGCTAGATCAACAGGCCCATATTCGTTGGTAACTCAACAACCTTTAGGTGGTAAGTCTCAAAATGGTGGTCAACGGTTTGGTGAAATGGAAGTTTGGGCCCTAGAAGCCTTTGGTGCAGCTCATATATTACAAGAACTCTTAACCGTTAAATCTGATGATATGCAAGGTCGAAATGATACATTAAATGCCATCGTTAAGGGTCGTTTAATTCCAAAAGCAGGTATCCCAGAATCTTTTAAAGTTTTAATACGTGAATTACAAGCTCTTGGATTAGATATTAGTACTTATAAAATTGAAAAATTAACTTCTCAAGAAAAATACACAACAGAAATAAATTTAATGGAAAGTTACGATGCTAGTTCAAAACGTTTTTCACCTATGTCAATTATTTAACTTTAACAAAATGGATTAATGATAAAAATAGATCAAGATTTTGATTATATTAAAATAAAATTAGCGTCGCCAAGTCGGATTTTAGAATGGGGACAAAGACTATTACCAAATGGTGAAAAAACAGGTGAGGTCTATAAACCTGAAACAATTAATTATCGTACTTTAAAACCAGAAATGGATGGCCTTTTTTGTGAACGGATCTTCGGTCCAACGCGAAATTGGGAATGTCATTGTGGAAAATATAAAAGAGTTCGCTATAGAGGTTTAATTTGTGATCGCTGTGGGGTTGAAGTAACCGAATCTAGAGTAAGACGTCATAGAATGGGATATATCACATTAGTATCACCTGTAACCCATATTTGGTATCTAAGAAGTGTTCCTAGTTTTATCTCTTTATTACTTGGTGTAACTAGAAAATACTTGGAAAAAGTAGTTTATTTCACTGAGGTTCGTGAACTAGGTTCTGCTAATTATGAAGATATTGCGACTAAGGCTTATATGCATGATCGGGGACTTGGTTTCGCTGATTATACAGATAAAGCCACGATGCATAATGATTGTGTTTCAGCGCCTTGGTTCGCTGAAACATTAGAAGAATACGATGAAACAATAGGTGCAGAAAAACTTAAAAAAAAATTAGAGGATTTAGATTTAAAAACGATTAGTCAATGCATTCGTGGAAAAATTAGTGAAAAGAATACTCTTGCTGTATCCACTGGTGTATACACCCCAGGTAACATAAGATTACGGGATAAATGGATTAAACAACTTCGAATTATAGAAAACTTTATTAGTACTGGCGTTAGTCCTTCTTGGATGATTCTCACTATTTTACCTGTGATACCACCTGGCTTAAGACCCATGGTTCAATTAGAAGGCGGAAGATTTGCAACTTCTGATTTAAATGAATTATACAGGCGTGTTATTACTAGAAATAACAGGTTAAAACGCTTACTTGAAATTTATGCCCCTCAAATTATTGTTAAAAATGAAAAACGGATGCTCCAAGAAGCCGTTGATGCTTTAATTGATAATGGTAAAAAAGGTAAAAAAGCACTTGGAGCAAATAATCGACCACTTCGTTCTTTATCCGATATTATTAAAGGTAAGCAAGGTCGGTTTCGACAAAACTTATTAGGTAAACGTGTTGATTATTCAGGTCGTTCAGTAATTGTAGTTGGTCCAGATTTAAAATTAAATGAGTGTGGTTTACCTTATGAAATTGCTGTTGAATTATTCCAACCTTTTATTATCCATGAATTAATTATTCAAGGTTTAGCAAGTAATATGAAAGTTGCAAAAAAATTTATAAATCAGAATGAACCTTTAGTGATTAAAGTACTCCGAAAAGTTCTTGATCACCACCCTATTTTTCTGAATCGGGCGCCAACGTTACATCGGCTGGGGATACAGGCTTTTGAACCTGTATTAATTACCGGACGTGCTATAAGATTACATCCTTTAGTTTGTTCTGCGTTTAATGCTGATTTTGATGGTGATCAAATGGCAGTTCATGTACCTTTATCCATGAATGCACAAACAGAAGCCTATGCTTTAATGTTAACACCTTATAACTTTTTATCACCAGCTACTGGTGAACCCGTTATAATGCCAAGTCAAGATATGATTTTAGGTTGTTACTATTTAACTGCAAATAACCTTAAAGGTTCAAAAGGAGCCAACAATTATTTTGCCGATTTTGCTGATGTTATATTTGCATATAAGACTAATCAAATTGATTTACATGCTTTAATTTGGGTTCGTTATAATGGAAAGATTGAAATTCCATTAAAATTGTTAAATGATAAACGAGTACCCGATATTTTAAATAAAATTGTATTACCAGATAAAACCTACATTGAACAGTACTCAAATTGTCAATGTCGAAAAAGTGATGATGGTAATTTAATAGTACAATACTTACAGACAACTCCTGGACGAGTTATTTTTAATACAACAATTCAAAAAACTTTAAACTTACCATAAATTTTTAAATTACTACTAATCTCTTAAATTTTTATGAAACATTATACTTTTCAGAATACTCTAATTAGTAAAAAACAACTAAAACAAATATTATCTTGGACATTTACCAATTATGGTTCAGTTCAGGCATCTTTTCTAGCAGATGAACTAAAATTCGTAGGCTTTGGATATTCTACAAAAGCCGGTATTTCTATAAGTATTGAAGATTTAAAAATTCCTTCAATTAAAAATTTAATGTTAGAAAAATCAAATAATGAGATTTTTGAGACAGAAAATAAATGTTCGCGAGGAGAAACAACTGAAGTAGAAAGATTCCAGAAAGTTATTGATACCTGGAATATTACAAGTGAAACATTAAAAGATGAAGTTGTTTCATATTACCGAAATTTTGACCCTTTAAACTCTGTTTACATGATGGCCTTTTCTGGAGCACGTGGTAATCTATCTCAAGTAAGACAACTTGTTGGGATGAGAGGCTTAATGTCTGATCCTAATGGTGAAATTATGGATTTACCCATTAAACAGAATTTTCGTGAGGGTTTAACAATTACAGATTATTTAATGTCAGGTTATGGTGCTCGAAAAGGGATCGTAGATACGGCGTTAAAGACAGCAAATTCAGGTTATTTAACTCGCCGATTAATTGATGTTGCTCAAGATATTATTATACGAGAAAAAGATTGCTTACGAGATCGTTCAATTATTTTTTTAGACATTGAAAAAGATACTAAAATAATTCGATCTTTATATGATCGTATTATTGGACGAACCCTAAACGTAACAATTTATAACCCAAAAATTAATGATGAAATTCTTTTTGAAAAAGGAACACAACTAACTCCAACCATAATTAATTTATTAAAAGATTTTCAGATTAAAAGAATTTTACTTCGATCTCCACTTACTTGTGGACTAAATAGATCTATTTGTCAGAAATGCTACGGATGGAATTTAGCAAATGAAAATTTAGTTGATTTAGGCGAAGCTGTTGGTATTATTGCGGGTCAGTCTATTGGAGAACCTGGTACCCAATTAACAATGCGAACTTTTCATACCGGAGGTATTTTTACAGCAGGTTCAAATCAACAAATTATTAGTAATATTAATGGTACTTTAAATTTTTCTGACTTTTTGAAAACAAAGCAGTTCAGAACACCCCAAGGTGAAAATGTGTTACAGACCCAAAATGCAGGTTCCCTAATTATAATCTCTGAGGATGATAAATCAACAAAATTTGAAATTCCTGCAAAAACATTGTTATTTCTTGAAAATAAAAGCTTAATTAGAATTCAAGATGTAATAGGTCAAATTGTTGAAACAAGTAAACAGACTAAATCAGAAAAAAAGGATGTCTTAAGTAAATTCTCTGGTGAAATTTATCTTAATGAAAAAAAATTAGCATGGGTTTTTGGTGGTGAACTAGTTTCAGTACCTCAAAATTCTTTTTTAAATTTTTCTAATGATTTATCTGTTTTAAAAGATAATTTTATTTGGAGAACAAAATTAGTTACTAAAAGACCAGGTGTTATAAAAATTGTAAAAGATCAAAATGATTTGTCAAAATATAGTATTCAGATTTTAAGTAATTCTATAACACTTCCAGATTTAACTATTAAAAAATTACGAAAAGTTCGAAAATCAGTAACCCGCTATACTCCATTATTACAGATTCAAAAACTAAAATTTTCATTACCTAATTTTAAAAGAAAAAGAACAAATACTTTCCCTTTAAAATCAAAAGATATTTTTGGTAAGTTAATTTCTAATAACTTTCAGACCACTACTGGTGGTACACCTTATTTTTTAAATAAGAATTTTTATGGAATAACTCAAACATTTTTATGGGTTTCTGAGGAAAATCATGTTATTAATAGAGATAGTAGCCTTTTAAAAGTAGAAGATGCAGAATACATCACAGAAAATTGTGAAATTATTTTGAATATTTATTCGCAAATTCCAGGTATTATTAAATTAAATCAAAAAAATAACATTATTCAAGAAATTAAAATTATTCCAGGTCTTTTATACAGGCGAAAAAAGTATGAAACATACAGTGAAAAATTATTTTATCCTGGTGAAATTATTTTTGATAATATTGAAATAAAACAAATTTCTATTTCTCAAATTGTAGAGACAAGATTAGGGCCAGAAGTTTTAATACGTCCTCTTTCAATTTATCAAATGCCTAAGGCTAATCAAGTATCAGTTTTATTACGAAAACGTAAATTTAAAATAGAAGAAATAGCCGATTTTAAAATAGGCCTTAACTCAGTGGTTAAGCATGGGGGGTTAATTAAAACAAACCAAAAATTAAAATTATTTGAAATTAACTTGTTATTTAATTTTAAAAAGATTAAAAATTTAAATAGTTCAGATTTTTCACTTTTAATTAAAAGTAATTCATCAAATAGGCTAAATTTTAAATTGTCTGAAAAAATTTGTCTAAATAACTATATTCCGTCTAAATTAAATAAATCAGATATTAAGGTTTCCTTAGTTATTAAAGATAATCAGTTTGTTAATTCATACAATACAGTGGGGTACCTACAACGAACTGCCTATGAATATATGGATTATATAAAGATTAAAACTCAATTTGATAATAAATATAAACTTCAACGTTTACTTTATATTCGCGACAAAGATTGTTCGAATATTTCACAAACATTATTACAGAATAAACAAATAGATGATGTTGTTATCTATGAAAATAATCAAAATATTAAAGTTATTGGTAGAGTAGTTACTAAAACGGAAAATAATTATACTATTCAAGCAGGGCAACCTTACTTTTTTCCTTCAAATGCAGAAATATTTTGTAAAGATGGTGAATTAATTGAAAAACAACAAAATATTGGTAAATTAAGTTTTGAAAAAGAAATTACAGGAGATATTATTCAAGGTTTACCACGCGTAGAAGAGATACTCGAGGGTCGGAAAGTAAAATGGAAACCAATTCGTTCACAAGAAATACGTTCTGATTTATCTAGAGATTATTTTGGAAACGAAATGCCTGTTTTACTATGTACTGATACTTTAAAATATGTAGAACAAGCAATTTTAGACGAACATATTAATTTACATTCACTTTTAAAGATTTACTTTCACTGGTACCTAGAACGTTTAAGCCTTTATGAAGCAAGCTATAGAAGTATTAAAAAACTTCAGTCTATTATTTTAAATTTAATTCAATCAGTCTATCAGTCACAAGGTGTTACTATTTCTGATAAACATTTAGAAGTCATTATCAAACAAATGACAACAAAAGTAAGAGTTACTCATGAAGGTGATACACCACTTTTACCAAATGAATTAATTGATTTACATCAAATAAAATACGTTAATAAATCCATTTTACGGGATAATAAGAAAACTGCTTTTTATGAACCTACCTTACTTGGGATAACAAAAGCATCATTAAATACAGATAGTTTTATATCCGCAGCAAGTTTCCAGGAAACAACACGAGTTTTAACAAAGGCAGCTATTGAGGGTAAAGTTGATTGGTTACGCGGTTTAAAAGAAAATGTTATTATTGGAAGATTGATTCCTGCAGGAACCGGATTTAATAGTTATGCTAATTTGTCTGATAATACTTTAAAAAAGTAGTACTTAAAAAGAATTTTTATTTTTAAAAATAGCTAAAGTATTTTTAAAGGTAGACGAAAAGTTATTAAATTTGTTATTTTCGTTATAGTAAAATTTAATCGTTTAACCTAGGAGTTAAATTATTTATGACTGATATTAGTTTAGTCCAATTATTAGAGGCTGGTGTTCATTTTGGCCATAAGGCTTACCGCTGGAATCCTAAAATGTTTCCTTATATTTATACGGAACGAAATAATATTCATATAATTGACTTAGTTCAATCTGCGCAACTATTAAAAGAAGCCAATTCTTACATTCGTCGTTCAGCTATTGAAGGTCAAACCTTTTTATTCATTGGAACTAAAAGCCAAGCAAGCGCAGTTATTGCTCAAGAAGCATTAAGATGTAATTCTTTTTATGTAAACCATAGGTGGTTAGGAGGCATGCTTACTAATTGGGTTACTTTAAAAAATAGAATTGAGTATCTTAAAAATCTAGAAGAACAAGAAGCAAATAATGTCTTAGATTTATTACCTAAAAAAGAAGGAGCACTACGTAAAAAAGAATTAGAAAAGTTACGTAACCATTTAAATGGTATTAAAGATATGAAAACATTGCCAGATATTGCTATTATAATCGATCAAAAACGTGAGATGACAGCAATTAAAGAATGTCGTTCATTAGGTATACCTATTATTTCAATTTTAGACACAAATTGTGACCCTGATTTAGTGGATATTCCAATTCCAGGAAATGATGATGCAATTGGGTCTATTAAACTTATTTTGCAATCATTATCTGAAAATATCATAATTGGACAAAGGGAAACTAATAAGTCTCGTTCAACAGATTTTCAAACAAAAGATGATTACTAAAAAAAAATATGATAATCGAAATTAGTGCAAAAACTGTGAAAGAACTTCGTGATAAAACAGGTGCAGGAATGATGAATTGTAAAAAAGCCTTGGAAAATAGTAAAGGTAATTTTAATGAAGCTATAGAAGCTCTGCGGATAAAAGGAGAGATTATTGCGGATAAAAAAGCAGATAGAACTGCTAATGAAGGCTTAATTGAATGTTATATTCATACAGGAAGTAAGCTAGGAATATTGTTAGAGGTAAATTGTGAAACAGATTTTGTTTCACGAAAACCTGAATTTAAAGAATTTGTTAAGAATATCGGTATGCAAATTGCATCTTCGCCAGATATTGAAGTAATTTCAATAGATGATATTTCAAGGGAAATGAAAGAAAAAGCTTGGGAGTTTGAAAGTTTAAAAGAAGATTTAGCTAATAAATCTGCGGAAATTAAAACAAAAATTATTGAAGGCCGTGTCTCAAAATCATTGAAAAGTTCTGTATTATTAGAGCAAGAATATATTAGAGATTCTAGTAAAACAGTAAATAATTATTTAAAAGAACAAATAAGTTATTTTGGAGAAAATATTAAAATTGCTAGGTATACAAAATATTCTTTAGGAAACTAAAAAAAGCTTTAAGATTAAAAAAATCTTAAAGCTTTTTTAAGTCATAGATAATAGTACCCGCTTATTTAGACACTCTCCGCAGTAGCTTGACCGATTAAGAAGAATCCTAAAAAGAAATGAGAACAGCATAATCAAGATCTTGGTTATATATAATTAACAGAGTTAATTTCTGTAGTAACATGAATTTAGTGAACCTAATGGAGCATCTATTATAGATTCAACATCATGACGTTCTTGAGAGACGAAATCATAAACACATAAATAGCTAACCTATAGAGCTTGTCCACATACCTGTAATTAGTACAAATAATATGAAGAAATATAATTAACGTTTGTTTAAAAAAGCTATACCAAAAATAATTAGCCGTTACCATTAAGTATGTTTCTTCAAATACTATATTTTCTATACCATTACATTATGAATAGTACATAATAATGGATAACTGCTACACCTATCATATGGAAAGGGTTTACAGCCCAATTGTAGAAATCTAGTAAAAATCTAAAAATTACTGCTGCACCGAAGCTTGATCTAAAGAACCAATAAGGATATAGTAAAAACTAATATAAATATAGCAATCGGTCCTGAAAATGTAATTATATTGTAAGAGCGAATTCTAACTAGAGGTGCAATTTCAAATTGACAGAAACAGAAACCAATAATACTAAATGATCTATCTGATGCAATAAATTACTATGATCTGCAATTTGGCATAAACGAGTAAAATCACCTTGTGCTTCTAGTCCTTATAGTAGTTATAAAGGATGTCTCATACTGTTAGTTGAATTTGAAACAGCTACTATTAAAAAATTACAACCCCTAAAAGCTAACTAAAATGTGTACCATGGTGTTACAAAAGTTGTACCCGTCATCTGACTATCTGTTGCTAAATAAGCTGTAGGGAATAGTAATAAACTTGGCCTGCCTATAAAAATAGATATATTCTTTTTAAGCCAACCATTAATAAGATTAAATGGTCCAAATTCTCGGTTTTGGCTAATAGTAATAGTCATAAATTAAAATCTTTAAATAAATTTTTTTGTTAATTAAACCTTATAATTAAACATATTTTACTTTAATATATTCAACTTACTTACAATTATAAAAATAAATACTTTAATAGTTTTTAAAAGAAAATATTTTAGGATTTAGGGGTTGACATTTTCTGCACCTCAGGTTAATCTAATTTTTGTGGATATGAAAAAAAAGTTTTTCAAAAAGTTTTTCATCCTAATACCATAATAAATTTCTGGATATTTTAAGAGAGTTTGATCCTGGCTCAGGATGAACGCTGGCGGTATGCCTTACACATGCAAGTCGAACGTGAGTTTTTAACTCAAGTGGCGGACGGGTGAGTAACACGTGAGAATTTACCCTTAGGAGGGGGATAACAATTGGAAACAATTGCTAAAACCCCATATGCTTTCGAGTAAAATAGATTTTTCTGCCTAAGGAAAAGCTCGCGGCTGATTAGCTAGTTGGTGGGGTAATAGCTTACCAAGGCGACGATCAGTATCTGGTTTGAGAGGACGATCAGACACACTGGAACTGAGACACGGTCCAGACTCCTACGGGAGGCAGCAGTGGGGAATTTTCCGCAATGGGCGAAAGCCTGACGGAG
>Ga0307985_10000112_pt1 | contig 43644 bp, 37 predicted proteins | sample EllFjometageno80_FD_203155 | JGI IMG/M metagenome (GOLD analysis project Ga0307985, IMG submission 203155) | Marine microbial communities from Ellis Fjord, Antarctic Ocean - #80 | ecosystem: Environmental > Aquatic > Marine > Unclassified | place: Southern Ocean | collected 2014-10-09 | reverse complement strand
GGGCTTGATCCGTTGTCATGGCAACGAAGGCATCGCTTAGTATCGCGCGATAGGCCTCCATATTAGCGAACAACGCTTCCATTGTATTAAACCGATCGTCCTGCATCAGATGCTCCATACCGACAGCAATCAACACACCGGCGCGCTGTTTGTCAGTCGCGGCCGACATGGTAATGCCGCCATCGGAGGTCTGCGTTAACTGATACAGAAGGTCTGTCAACAATGGCTGAACCTCAATATCATCGTCAAGCAAGGTGTGATTTTGATAGACATCCGGAAACATAAAAAATAGACCCGCATCGAGCATGGAAAGGTCGATGTGCTGACCCACCTGAGTTTTCTCTCGCATATACAGCGCACTCGTTATGGCTTGGCACGCCGTGTAGCCGGTTAGTTTGTCGCACATAAGGCTGCGAATAAACTCGGGTGCATCAGTGCCCTGCGCGGCGGTCATACCGGTATGTGCTTGAATAACCGGATCATACGCGGGCGCGGCACTTAGCGGCCCTTGGTGACCGAAGCCTGAAATCGCCATATAAATCAGTTTCGGATTCAAACCACGTAGTTTTTCGCTGCCTAGATTAAGTTTGTCCATGACACCCGGTCGAAAGTTATGAATAACCACATCAACATCGTTTATCAGATCGCTGAGCATTGTCTGGCCCGCTTCGGTTTTGATATCGACCCGAATCGATTCTTTGCCACGATTACAGTTCGCAAACAAACTCGAAATGCCGCCTTTGGACGTGCCGATATAGCGCATCGGATCACCCATATCGATGGGCTCGACCTTAATGACCCTTGCGCCCTGCTCCGCCATCATCATCGCGGCTAGTGAGGCGGTGATCATGGTGGAGAATTCGAGTACCGTAACGCCTTCAAGTGGTTTCACAACAGATGTCCTCAGGATATAAAATAGGATGTCTCAAATTTGTTCTGGCTTTAACTATGCATAAAGCCATCGCTGTCGCTTGCTACTGTATCAATGATATTCATCACATGCTCGTGTTTAGCCTTGGCGACCGCTATTTTCAGGTCTTGCTGCCTGCCAGATCCATAATTGTTGACCGAATCTTCCCCCTCAACATGATGGATTGGTTATCATTGATCGATACTGATCTATAGAGCGTTATAACCATGCCCCGCCCCATCAACTTCGACAATAGCTACGCCCGATTACCCGAAAGGTTTTACCAGCATCAGTCACCGGTGCCGGTGACCTCGCCGGCACCTATTAGGATAAACCACGACCTCGCCGACATGCTCGGCATCGATAGCGAATGGCTGGAATCAACCGATGGCTTACAGGTACTCGCGGGCAATGCGATACCAGAAGGTTCAGACCCTATCGCAACGGTTTATGCAGCCCACCAGTTTGGCAACTGGAACCCGCAACTTGGCGATGGCCGCGCGGTGCTGCTGGGCGAAGTTATCAGCAAGGACGGCGTGCGATACGATCTGCAACTCAAGGGCTCTGGTCCAACACCCTATTCTCGTGGCGGCGATGGCCGAGCCCCATTGGGACCCGTCTTGCGAGAATACATTGTCTGTGAAGCTATGTTTGCACTTGGCGTGCCGACATCCCGCAGCCTGGCGGCAGTGACAACTGGCGAGCAAGTATTCCGAGACGAGGCGCAACCTGGGGCAGTGTTGAGCCGCGTAGCTAAAAGTCACATCCGCATTGGCACCTTTCAGTTTTTTGCCGCCAGAGGCGACACAGATGCTCTAAAGCGACTAGCTGATCACGTCATTGAACGTCACTACCCTGAAGCATTAGCTTTTGAAAACCCCTACCAAGGTCTCCTAAAAGGCGTCGTCGAAAACACGGCGTATCTTGTGTCACGATGGCAACAACTGGGCTTCATTCACGGTGTGATGAATACCGACAACATGTTGGTGTCTGGCGAAACCGTTGACTATGGACCCTGCGCGTTCATGGACGCCTATCATCCAGAGACGGTGTTCAGCTCGATTGATGTCGGTGGTCGTTATGCTTATCAAAACCAACCGAAAATCGCCCATTGGAACTTGGCCAACTTCGCTCAATGCTTGATGCCTTTGCTTGCCCTAAATACTGATGCAAATGCAAATGCGAACCCGGATGCCCCGTCAGACGAGGACGACCCGGCATTGCAACGCGCAAGAACGGAGCTCGATAAGTTTCCTGATATTTTCTACGCACACCATCGGCAAGCCATGGCCGCGAAAATCGGCATCAGTAAACCGGACGAAAGCACCGATGAGTTGATTCGTGATCTACTGGCACTGATGGCGCAGGAACTGCAAGATTTCACATTGACCTTCACATCGCTGGCGCAGCACATCGAAAACCCAACAGATGACAACAACGCAGCCACCCTGCCTGATGCCTTTGCACCTTGGCTGACCCGTTGGCAGAACGTTATTGACGATCCAAAAGCCAGCCTGCAACTCATGCTGCAAACAAACCCGCAAATCATCCCGCGCAACCACCGCATCGAAAAAGCCATACAAGCGGCAACCCGTGGTGATTTTCAGCCATTCCACACATTGGTTGAGCAACTAAAAAAACCATTCGATCCGGCCCTCGTCTCGTCAGAATATGCACTTGCGCCAAAACCGGATCAGCAGGTACAGCGAACGTTTTGTGGCACCTGACCTAGATGGCCATAGATACCCAATAGATGCCAAAGAATTCAACCTTTAGACAGGCATCACGGGTCATTTTAGGTTTAAATCAACGATGAACTTTTTACGACCAACGAAGGCTCCGGAGTCACAATGACAAACCAGCAGAAGCAATTTGTACAAGAGGAAGAACTCTTGAACGACGCTTATCGACTTGCGGTCAAGATATTCGAAAGTGGTTTTAGACCCGACTTTATCGTAGGTATATGGCGAGGCGGTTCGACGGTGGGTATTTATGTGCAGGAATGCCTGCAATACCTCGGGGTCGAAACAGACCACATTGCCATTCGCACCTCCTACCGAGGTATGGATGATTACCTGAAGAAAATTGACGCGGTGGAAAATATTCGCGTCCATGGCCTCAAGTACTTGTACGAAAACCTTAACCGCGGTGACAAGCTGCTGATCGTTGATGACGTTTTTGGTACCGGTAAAAACGTCAGCGCAGTGATCAATCGCCTCGAAGATAAATTGAAAAGAAATATGCCGCAGGATGTCCGTCTAGCGATGCCCTACTACAAACCCTCGAAAAATAAGTCCAGCCGCACGCCAGATTTTTATCTGCACGAAACGGATCAATGGCTAGTGCTGCCGTACGAGCTTACCGGCTTAAGTATCGATGAAATACAAACCAGCAAAGCTTGGATGATGCCGATCCTCGAGCAATGTAAAGCCAGCCCTGACTAAATAAACATTTACAGCGTTTGATTCGATGTTGCATCCAGCGGTGACGTCAGCATGCGAACCAAGCGATCTAAGAAGACAGACCCATCGTGAAACGAACGGATTAGAATCCGCTCGTCACGACCGTGGATTCTTGTCTCCCCTGCCGTATTGAAGATGCCTGACACACCGTACACGGGCATACCCGCATTACGGAAGAATAAGGCATCGGTTGCACCGGTTGTCATCGACGGCACCACAAGCGCACCTGGCCACATTGCAGCGGTGATGCGGGTAACCGCATCAACGATCTCGCTTGATAAGGGTGATGCCTCACTGGATAAGCCTTCAAAAACCGGCTCAATAGCAACTTCGTTATCCGCAATCACATCACTCAATATCGCCATAATTTGAGTAGCGTCGCTGCCTGGCATCAAGCGGCAGTTCACCTTTGCCATCGCCCGTTGCGGCAAGGCATTTTCCGCATGTCCCGCTTCAACTTGTGTCGCAATACACGTGGTACGCAGCAAGGGATTAACAGAAGAGATTGTTTCAAAATGCGCAATACTGTTCGATGCCGGCGGCGTTTGTAACAAACCGCGCATCAGACTGGCTTCAGGCTCAGTTCGGGTTTGAGCGGTCGCCTTAAAATAGGCTCGTGTCGTTTCATTCAACTCAATCGGAAATTGATAGTCGTCGATCTTCAAAAGCCCGCGGGCAAGTTGATAGATCGCGTTCTTTTTTTCTGGTCTTGAACTGTGGCCACCAGGGTTAGTTACTTCAAGGGTGAAGGACTGGTATATCTTTTGGGCTGACTCAATGGCATGAATGGTGAATTTACCGTCTTCAATGACACCACCGCCGCCTTCGTTGATCACAAAGTCTGCTTCAACCAAATCACGATGATGCTCGAGAAGATACATCGCGCCATTATTGGGTCCGCCCTCTTCATCCGCTGTCAGAGCGACGATAATATCCCGGTTAGGCTGATAACCTTGCTGCTTCATACGAATCAGATTAGCGATATGAATCGCCGCTTCGTTCTTATCATCCATGGTACCGCGGCCATAGTAATGATCGCCGTCGGTAATAAACGTGAACGGGTCTTTACCCCAGTCTTCGGGATTGGCTTCGACAACATCAATGTGGGACAGCAAAAGAATTGGACCGTAGCTGGGTTCTGGACTTCTCAAACGAACAACAAGATTCGCCTTTCGATCCGTCATCTTAACGACATGGATATCCTCATCGCTAAAACCCGCTTGGCGTAGCTTTGCTGCAACCAATTCAGCCGCTTCAAGGGTGTTGCCTTGCGACTGCGTCGTGTTTATTTCGACGAGTTGCTTGAACAGATCTAAGGTGAACAGTTGATGCTGATCAAGTGCAGCTGCCGCTACAGGAAAGCTTAAAAAGCTAATCAGAAATGATCGAAGTAATAGCGAATTCATAGCAGTAGGAACCCTTATTAGTAAAACACACAATGGATTAAGTCAGCCCCTAATGAGACTCGCTTGGGCAAGATTATCACAGCATTGAATCAGCGTGAATTCAATGTCAGCAGCGCACGACGTTAATGTTGACCGGTCCCAAGTAAACCAAACACATGTCTGAACGTCTGAACAGACCGCTAACCGAACAGCTGCTCGAAAGCTCTATATTCAGGCGCTTATTTTTCTATGACATCAGACATTTGTGTTCGTATAGCCTGCCGATCGCCAGACTGAAACGGCGGTGCTACCGGCCACCAACATTTTTGTTTACGCGGAACGACTTTTGCAAAAAGATGCGGGCGCGGACGCTGTACTGGAACTGAGTATTTGAAATAGGCGTTCGAGCTCAGTGTTCGAGCTCAGCATTCGAACTAAGCATTCGAACTCAGCATTCGAACTAAGCATTGGCGCCGAGAAAGTGTTCGAACCCGACCATGTAACCGTCCCAGCCGTGGTCGTGATTCGTAACGCTTTCGTCGAACATAAAACCCGTATGGTGGATTAAAATTTTCGTGCCTGCCGCCGTTGCCTCGAAACGCACATCAATCTCGGTGACTTCACCGTCGCCATTCCATTCCCATGTATATACAACCCGCTGTTGCGGCTCGACCAGGGAAAATTCACCTTCGTTCTTACCAGAGAACTCAGGCGTATCCATGATAAGTCGATAATGCCCACCCACAAACGGCTCGATGTCCATCGATGTCGCAGGCGCAATCACCGTGCTTGAAGAGACCCAAGCGGTATATACCACCTTCAAATCGAAGGCTAGTTCATAGCGCTTAGTCAATTCCATCAGTGACGCCTCTAGATTAATGGCTTAAGCCGACAACACACCCGCTTGACGTATAAAAGCAACGATTTCCGCGAGGCCTTTCTGGGTCGTAATGTTGGCAAACACAAACGGCCTATCACCACGCATTATTTTTGCATCACGATCCATCACACTCAGATCAGCGCCGACCATTGGTGCCAAGTCCGTTTTGTTAATTATCAGCAGATCCGATTTCGTAATACCCGGACCACCCTTACGCGGAATCTTATCACCGGCGGAGACATCAATAACGTATAGCGTTAGGTCAGAAAGCTCAGGACTGAAGGTCGCAGCCAGGTTGTCACCGCCGCTCTCTATGATGATCATATCGAGATCAGGAAAGCGTTCACAGAGCTCATCCACCGCCACAAGATTGATTGAGGCGTCCTCTCGGATCGCGGTATGCGGACAGCCCCCCGTTTCAACACCGACAATACGAGCAGGGTCGAGCGCCTGATGTCGCAACAAAAAGTCTGCATCTTCCCGGGTGTAGATATCGTTGGTAATCACGGCGATATCCAACACACCTCGCAACTCTCGACAGAGCTCTTTGACCAATGCTGTTTTGCCGGACCCTACAGGACCGCCAATACCCAATCGTAAGGGTGGTTTTTTCATATCGTTGCTATCCAAAATTATGACCTAAAGTTGCTACCTAAAAATGATGTTCAACGTAAATTTAAATACTAAAGACAGACTGACGCGCTGCGCCGTTAGGATCTAAATAATCGCGTCGTTTGTTTTTCATGCCAACTGGAGAGGATCGCCAGTCCTGGCATGGACTGACCTAATTCGTCATCCAACAGATCCAACTCAATCGCATCACTGATGGTGACAAACAAGCTCTCGAGTATGCGTTGGGCATCGCTCTGTCCTATCGGCACTAACTTGGTTGCAACACTGACCTGATTCTCAACCCAGCCGTAAGCAAATGCCGAGGTCAGCTCAGATGATTGAATACCCCATGCACAACCCGCCAGCGCGAACTGGCAGCAATAACCGGGTTTGTCCTCTTGCCAAATATCAGGCTGAACAATATTTAGCGAATTGAGTAATCGTTTCATCGCTGCACCAATTTGTTGTTCTTCTTTGAGCAACTCACTGGTTTCTCGGCTCGCAAGTAAAAATTGATTCCAATACAGCACGCCCTGATCATCCTGATTGCACCAAGCTTGATGTAGCCGCTTCATGACAGGGATGTCTAAGTAACTAAAACTTTGTTCAAAAACCTCCTTGATCCATTTGCCGGCTGACTCAGCATCGGTAACAACACCTTCGTCAATCGCTGATTCGAGTCCTTGAGAATAGGCAAAGGCACCGACCGGCAGGGCGGGGCTGGCAAGCCGCATCAGATTGAGCAGTTTAACGATGCCCCCACCGGCGGCTTTATCGTTAGTCATGATGGTGGTGCTCATGGGCGCTTTTTTTAGTCGCACTGTGATATGCGCCGGACTCAGGATCAAAAGGTGCATCAACGTGCTGAACATCAAGTTTGAAGGACGCGATCATTGCATCAATCACATGATCCTGTTGATAGCGCAGCCAACCTTGGCCTATCTGCAAAGGCAGATGCCGATTGCCTAGATGATAAGCCGCATGTATCAATGCTTCAGGCTCAGCATGTATTTCAGATACCGACTCATCGGCTGCCAAAATCTTGATCAGCCTACCTTCTCGGGACTGCAGTATTTCGCCATCAGCAATCACACCGCCACGATCAAGGAACCAGGCGACATCTTCGTCCTGTGAGTCTTTCGCTCTGCCCCGACTTCGTGATCGGTGCAGGTAATCAAGTTTCAGCGTCGACACATTCAAGGTTTCTGACTCACTTAAGTCATCTCGCTTTATATAGCATTCATGCAACATAGTCTTTGCCACCAATTCCTTAAAACAGACTGTAACGTTGAGCCAGGGGTAAACTTGTTGCGGGCTCACAGGTGAGCAATACACCATCAGCGCGAACTTCATAGGTTTCTGGATCAACTTCCAGATTGGGCATCAAGGTATTATGAATAAGATCTTTTTTTGTCACAGCTCGACAGCCTTTGACGGCAACCATCGGTCGCGTCAGGCCCAAGCTGTCAGCCAAGCCATTGTCCTTTGCCGCCTGTGAGACGAATAACACCGACGTTGCATCGTTCGCTTTACCGTAGGCACCAAACATAGGCCGAAAGTGGACGGGCTGGGGTGTCGGTATCGATGCATTGGGATCCCCCATTGCTGCCGCGGCGATCATGCCGCCCTTTAGAATGATGGCCGGTTTAATACCAAAGAATGCCGGTTTCCAAAGCACGAGATCCGCCAGCTTACCCACTTCGACAGAACCGACTTCATGGCTAATCCCATGCGTGATAGCTGGGTTGATCGTGTACTTGGCAATATAACGTTTGACGCGAAAGTTGTCGGTTGCTTTATCTTCAGGCAACAGGCCCCTCTGCACTTTCATCTTATGCGCGGTCTGCCAGGTACGACAGATCACCTCGCCAACCCGCCCCATCGCTTGCGAGTCAGAAGCGATCATAGAGAAGGCGCCAATGTCATGCAGGATGTCTTCCGCCGCGATTGTTTCGCGACGAATGCGAGAATCAGCAAAGGCAACATCTTCCGGTATATTAGGGTCTAGGTGATGGCATACCATGAGCATATCAAGATGCTCATCAATCGTATTAACAGTGTAGGGTCGAGTTGGGTTGGTTGATGACGGCAGCACATTGGCAAGGCCACAGGCGCGAATAATATCTGGCGCATGTCCACCACCGGCACCTTCCGTGTGATAGGTGTGAATGCTTCTTCCCTTAAACGCAGCCAATGTATCTTCAACAAAACCTGATTCATTCAGCGTGTCGGTATGAATCGCGACTTGAAGATCAAATTTTTCTGCAACGGTAAGACAATTATCAATCGATGCCGGCGTCGTACCCCAATCTTCGTGCAGCTTTAGTCCCATTGCACCGGCGAGCACTTGCTCTTCAAGCACCCCCGGTAGACTCGCATTGCCTTTGCCTAGAAAGCCAATATTCATCGGAAACGCACTCGCCGCTTGCAGCATTTTACCCAGGTGCCACGGTCCCGGCGTGCACGTCGTTGCATTGGTACCGGTCGCAGGACCTGTTCCGCCCCCCAACATGGTCGTAATGCCGCTCATTAGCGCTTCTTCGATTTGTTGCGGGCAGATAAAGTGAATGTGTGCATCAATGCCCCCCGCTGTAAGGATCTGACCTTCACCGGCAATGATTTCCGTACCCGCACCAATGACAATATCGACACCCGGCTGAACATCAGGGTTGCCGGCCTTGCCGATGGCAGAAATTCTGCCGTTCTTGATACCAACATCTGCTTTCACGATGCCCCAATGATCCACTATAAGCGCATTAGTAATCACCGTATCCGGTGTGTCTTTGCTCAGTGCTTGGCTTTGGCCTTGGCCATCACGAATCACCTTGCCGCCACCAAACTTGACTTCGTCACCATAAACGGTGAAATCTTTTTCAACCTCGATCCACAGTTCCGTATCACCGAGACGAACGCGATCACCGGTGGTCGGACCATACATTTCCGCATAGGCTTTTCGACTCATTGTCACCATCGTTATTCACCCTGCCCTTTATCTGTCTGTTGATCAGCTTCTTGATCCAAATCGCCCATGACGTCACCGCGAAACCCAAACACGCGGCGCAAGCCAGCATAGGCGACTAATTCAACGTCACGGTGTTGACCCGGCTCGAATCGAACGGCGGTGCCGGCGGCGATATTCAATCGAAAACCGCGTGTTAATATTCGATCAAATGCCAATGCAGGGTTGGTTTCAGAAAAATGATAATGCGACCCCACCTGGATTGGCCTGTCGCCCGTATTTGCCACCGAAATTGACAGGGTTTGTCTACCCACGTTCAACTCGATGACACCTTCTTTTATTTGGAATTCTCCAGGGTTCATGCCGCGTGACTCCTTTGGCCGATGGTTTGCCGACAGTTATTGAATGGGATCATGCACAGTCACCAATTTGGTGCCATCAGGAAAGGTCGCTTCAACTTGTATGTCGTGAATCATCTCCGCTATACCGTCCATGACGTCATCACGGCCCAGTATGGTTCGACCAGACGACATCAGTTCAGCAACGGTGCGGCCATCTCTGGCACCTTCCATGATGGCGGCAGAGATCAATGCAATCGACTCTGGGTAGTTCAATTTGACGCCGCGCGCCAGACGGCGCTCGGCTAACAATGCCGCCGTAAAAATAAACAATTTATCTTTATCTCTTGGACTTAAGTCCATGTTTTGTTCCCCTACCATTGCGCAGTTTTGGATCGGCTTTATAGTCGTTCTCGCTTCGTTCCTGAATCGTTCTTGAATCGTTCTTGAATCGTTCTTAAGTTGTTTTCAAAGGGTTCTCGAGCAGCGCGCTGCTCGTCACTTCACGTTGACCATATGCGTGGCTCAACAATGTCCACTTGCCGCACATTGCTCATCAGCATTTTTCGTATTGCACTAAAACCCTCTCGGCATCTCTGACTTGATGCGCCGAGATATCGCACCAATAGAACGCCTGACTTCAGCGTTACGCCCCAATAAGGCGCGGCGGCATCGCGACTAAGCATCGCCATGAGTTGCTCCTGCAAGGGCACGGCTGAATATTCTTCGTAACCCATCAATTCAAAAGGTAATACAGCAACCAACGTGCCAAAAACATGCTGCCCCGCCAATCCCCAGCGACTTTGCTGTGATGGGTTGTCTTGCCCTGCCTGCAATCGAATCAGTTCGCGATGTAGGAGTTTCCCGTCACGACTCACATTCAGTTCCTGTCGTACCGATCCTGCATCAAATATTTCACCGGAGGCTCGTCGACCCAAGCAATTAATTTCCCAACCGACAAATTGCGCAGACCCTTCAAGTTGAATGTGTGTTTCCATCCTGGCATTAACATCACGAAAAAAAATGGTTTCCTGCGGCAACCATTCCATCAGGCCGGCCGATTTCACCAACAATATATTCTTCTGGGTCTGCGGCTGTTTGTTTGCCAGCACTCGGTAAAACTTTCCCGCCGCCGGCGTCGTTAAGACGGCGTGGGTGCCTGCTTTAGCGACTATATTGATCACCAACTCGTCACCGGCGACCACGCCACCGGGGGGGTGCAGCATATACACATGACAACTACCGTCTGTTTCCTGAAATGCCCGCTGTACCCTCAATGGTCCGCGATGATGACTATGGGTCATGCGGGTCAGGCCTTGGCGGGATTCGAATTCAAGCTCAAGGCTCGCGGCCCAACCGGGTTTGCTACTGCCGTTGTCACTCACATTGGGCACGTCGACAAATTTGGTTGATTCGCTGGTAGGAATTGTCAAAGTTGGTCCTTTAGTCCTGTTAAGATGGGGCTCTGTGAAAAATAGTGGAACGGAATATTGGCTACAAAAAATTCAGAACTGCGCGCTGAGGTACTCACGCAGGAAGCCTTCTCTGCTTTCGGCGATGTCATCGAAGTCGGCAACACGAAAGAAACGCGTACCATCAATGAAGGCAATACTCTGCGTTATCACGATCTTGCAAGGTTAACATTATCGAGTGAATCGGGTCAGCCTGCGATCAGTATATTTAGATCACAACCGCAGACCTTGCCTTTTGAAATCAAACTGATGGAACGGCATCCTCTATCTAGCCAAGCATTTTTCCCGCTCGGCACTGAGTCTTATCTCGTTGTCGTCGCTCCTGCTGGCGAGCTAAAGAGCGACAAAATCCGCGCCTTCATCGCGAGCAGTCATCAAGGTGTCAATTATCATCCAGGCACTTGGCATCACTACAGTCTGGCACTCAACGACATCTCAGATTTTCTTGTCGTTGATCGCATCGTGCTAGGTGATACGAACGCCGATGCAAATTGTGACGAAATATTTCTCGACCAGCCTATTGCGGTGAACATCTAATGGCAGCACTAATTCCTACGTTCTTACTCGGCTATAGCGACTCCTCATTTACCAACCCGCATGAAGTTTTGAAGACGCAAGAACCGCAAGAACGAACAGGCACCTTTACCCACATGGGCGCGCAGTACTGGGGCTTTGAAAGTAAACGCCATATCGCCACCACCATCACCGATGACGGCAATGCTTTTGATTTTGATCATGATGCCCATGAATATTTTGATATCGGTTTTAAAACCGCCGCTGTCGTGTCCGAGTTCAAGATCAGCACGCGCTGGTTTACGGGTAATCAGGTACCCGTGATCTCGATTCAATTAATGCATAAGGGCGAAACCAGCGAAGTACTACATCGACAAAAACTCTCGCCCGATGCAGAGCATCAATTCGACATAACACCCACCTTGGCAGATGAATGCCGCATATTGTGTTATCACGAAGGAGGCATTTCTCGCGTCAACATCTTTGGCGAGCTGGCGCATGACAACGCAGCATCAGTCAACTTGTTAGAGAATGTTGAAATTAGCCACATCTCTAATGAGCACTACGGACGACCGCACGATGCCGTATCTGGATCTCGTCAAGTTGACTATATGCTGGGATGGGAATCTGCCAGGACAGGCTTCGGCGAACAAGCCGTATTTCATCTTCAAGCGCCCGCACAGATTACCCAAATTGATGTTGATACCTATCTGCATCGACTCAACCCACCCTTGTCCTGCCATGTCTACGGGCTGAGCGTATCCGAGTCAGGTGATTTGGATAGCAACTACGAACAAAGGCCGAAATGGTCAATTCAGTTCGAAGATGGCAGCGCCATCGTGCCGGAGGATTTTAAAACCTACATGCTGCAAGAGAAGTTTCTAGAAGAACCGATCGCTAACAATCGTCGCTTCAAGATTAAACTTCACCTTCCGCAGGGCAGCCCATGGCTACCTATCGTGCCCTTCGGCGCCCTAAAGCCGGATACTTATCATCGCTTCAAGACAGAGCAAACCCCAGAGCCGATCACCCACCTGCTTTATATGCACTACCCAAATGGTGGCATACATGGACTTAAGGCTTTTGCAGAAGGTTAGACGTTTTGCTTAAAATGCTTCCAAGGCATCGAGAAACTGAACTTTCTTATCCTCATCCAGAAAACTCGCTTTGAAACTATTCGCCGCGAGTTGTTTAGCTTGCGCCTGATTCAACCCCAAACCGCCAACCATCGCCAGGAAGTTGTCGTTTAGATAACCGCCAAAGTAAGGTGGATCATCTGAATTTACTGTCACCAGTAACCCTTTATCCAACATAGCCAAAATTGGATGATCCTTCATCTCGTCAACGACACACAGCCTGACATTCGATAAAGGGCAAACAGTCAGAGGCGTTTGGTCTCGCACCAGTTGCTCAACAAGCTCGTCATCTTCCAAACACCGTACACCATGATCAATACGCGTCACATTGAGACTGTTCAATGCGCCCCAAATATAGGCCGGTGGTCCCTCCTCGCCCGCATGTGCAACACATTGATAGCCCTGCTGCGCGGCCGCCGTAAATACTTCAGTAAATTTCTCTGGTGGATTGCCAAGCTCACCACTATCGAGCCCAACGGCGTCAATCTCATCACGAAAAGGTTCAGCCATGCGCAGTGTTTCGAAAGCACTCGCCTGCGATAGGTGGCGTAAAAAGCACATGATGAGCTTGGATGACTGCCCCCATTCGGCTTCCGCTTGCTTCAGCGCACCAAGATAGCCCCGCATCATAACCTCGAAAGCGATGCCGCGATCTGTATGGGTTTGCGGATCGAACATGATCTCAGTGTGAACAATGTTCTGCTGGCGGCATTTCACCAGATAGGCCCACATTAAGTCGAAGAAGTCTGACTCTTCTCGTAAAACACTTGCACCAAAGTAGTACAGATCGAGAAAACTCTGAAGGTCGGAAAAATTGTACGCCGCATGCACATCTTCCAGTGTGGCATAAGGCAGCACGACACCGTGCTTTTCCGCCAACGCCATCATCATCTCGGGCTCGAGCGTTCCTTCAATATGAAGGTGTAACTCTGCCTTAGGCATATCCGATACGTAACTAATAATGTCCATTTCTACTCTCTTGTCTTACGGCCTAACGTAGGTCGTCAATGTCGGTCGAATGCCGCAATTCGATGCGACCTAAAATGATTATTTATTTCTGTGGGATCGCGTTTTCGTATTGATCCCAATTGGCGATCAATTCATCGGCAACTTTTGAAGCAACCCGATAGGCAGCCTCAACCGATATTTGTAAACCTGCATAGCCCTCGTTCTCTTTCAGCAAATTCTCGGCCGCTGTCACACCGGGCGGGGGCATCGTGTAGTTACTGCCTGTTCGCAACACCATCATGCGTTTCACATCGACTTTATCTATTCGATCGAGCCACATCAGTGACAGGTAAGTACCCGTGTCTTCCATCGCAGACGTCACAAACTCGCCTTTACCATCAGTCCAGTATTTAACCCACTGATTAGCCCAGTCGTTCAAGATCGCACCGTGCCAGAATGTGTAACCCGCAACATGGTCACCTTTAAGCACATACGGCCGTTTCCTTGCCTCAGGATGCTCAGTATATTCAGCGCGAACATGTGCGACAGACGGATCATCGGTCAGTTCGACATCTTTAGTCAGTTGGTAGGCCCATTCTGTTAGGCCGGGGTCAAGTTGATACATCTCGCCGGTCGGTTCAGGCTTGTTCTCATCGAACGGGCGTTTGGTATAGCGAGCAAAATAGCCAAAGGGCCAATCCTCGGGGATCTCTCTGGCATCAATTTCGTGGGACAGGTCGCCGTCAACCAGATACTCGGCCCAAACGGCAGAGCCAACCGGCGCGTCTTCAGGATCAATGCCTGCGATACCTGCCACCAGCCAGTAACTCTTTGTTAAGTCGAAGCGGTCATCCATACCCAAAGCCATTGTCGCCGCCGCTGCTCTTGCAGTACCGATACCGGTGACGATGACTAACATCTGATTTTGTGCGTCGTAATGCAGATCACGGTAGCCATGGAAGGGCATCGCTTGTAGATTGCGTCGCTCTTTCCAAAGTTGAAACTCTCCTGCTCTGTCGCCGACATCCTCACCAATTTCGAACATTGTAACGATGACCACCTTTACGGGCAGTGTCGGCGGTTTTTGAGCGGACTTGTCCGGTCCATTTTTCACGCTGGAGCAACCGGCCAAGAGGCAAAGAGTCAGAATGACAAGCAGTGTCGCTCTGATAGGAATCGTTCGAGAGAAGTGCGTCATCATATTTACACCTTAAATTCTAAATACTTAATTTCTATCCAAAAAAAAGGGTGGTTAAAAAACCACCCTCTTTTGTCTAACGCAGTAACGCTTACCTACGTCTGTCTTAACTTAGAATCTGTACTGAACCCGCGCCTGAAAATGACGTGGTAGTTCAGGCAGTACAATTTGACCACCAAACAGATTAGGGAAGTTAGCCCGGAAGTAGTCTTCGTCAGTCAGGTTCTTACCAGTGACGTTGAATACCCAGTTTTCAGTTTCGTATACAACGCCTAGGTTGAACAACGTGTAGCTAGGCAGTTCGACTGAACCGGCTACGCCTGACGTTACTGCATCAACATCAACCACACTACCACTGACAGCCCAACCGTTCAGGAAGTCATAAGTACCCGTCATAGAGAAAATCTCTTCAGGCATACCCGCGCGAACACCGTCCGTTGGTGTAACGAAGCCAAACAGCGCACCACCATAGAGAGCACCGGCTGGTAAGTTAGGTACGTCTTGCGCACCAACAAAGCTGAATCGGCCACCGGAGTTAACTGTCTCCAAGTTAGTCACTTCAATGTTGGAATAACCAAAGGTCATAACCAACTGCTCTGTAACAACCCAACGTACTTCAATCTCGCCACCTTTTGTTTCTGTAGACTGGTTGGTTACGATTGACTGTGCACTAAAGTCTGTACGCTCTTGCTTGTAAGCAGAGATAGCAAAATAAAGCGTGTCGTCAAGTAAGCTACCCTTAAGACCAATTTCCTGAAGTTCAGACTGATCGAACGCACCACCACTTGCGATATTGCCTGGATCGATGTCTGCGCCTTGACCAGCGATAACAGTCGACTGCTCAGAAGCGGTAATGTACGGAATTAAGCCTGGGCCAAATTCGTAACTAACGCTTGCTGTCCAAGAAACACCGTCAAAGTCATCACTTTCTTTGATGTCTGTTGCGCCACCGAAAAGCTGCTTATCAACAGGTGTTGAGCTTTCCATTTCAATCAGGTCATAACGAGCACCTAGTAAAACGCTTAAGCCATTTTCCCAAGTGAAGTCACCCATTACGGCAAAACCGTAATCTGTGTAATCACCAACGTTGTAATCGGAGTAATCATCATCGATGCGTGTTGATAGCAAACGACGATCAATCGCAGTTGAAGGACCTGTTAGGTCACGACGGTCAAAGTACTCATTGATGAAATCGTCGCCATGTTCGAAATCTGTATAACGAATCGATGGAGATATTTGGATAGATGCAAGCATGCTATCAAACTGAAACTGCTTAGAGATAACGAGCTTATCTTCAATAACATATGAATCATGGAACTGAGAGAAACCGTAAGCATTTTCATTGTTGTTTTCATACGCTTCATAGAACAACTGATTGCGGAATTCCCAATCATTATCTGTGGTATGAATGATATCGAAGTACAAGGTGATGACTTCGTTTACAAGGGCATCATCTGGAGCAACCAACACATCGCTACCATCAATCTTAGAGACGCCTGGATTAATTAGACCCATGCCTGCAAGCGCACCAGGAGCTTCACCCGTTGCAACTTCAAGCTCAGCAACAGAGCTTATCGTAGAGTTAGGTACACCAAACAAGAACGGTGTCAAAACACCACCTGCAAAATATTCCTGATGAGAAATCGAACCGTCACCACTTGTATCAAGCGGCGCAGGTGAACCCGTAATATAGGTACCATGATCAATCAGATCTTGCGTTAAGCGGTTCCAACCGGCGATTTGATTACCCTCATACCGATGGAACATACCACCGAACTGAAGCCGTGTATTGTCGCTCCAGTCAACGTCGAAAGAACCCTGAAGAAGCGTTTGATCGGTTGAAGAGTTGTCGTAATAGCTTCCGGAGTTTTCAAGTTCACCATAAAGGTAGTAACCCAAGTCCTTGCCGAAAACTTCACCAGGTCCGCCAACTTCAGCGGTCAGGATGCTTTTATCCCAGTTACCCGTGGTATAAGACAGCGCACCGGTATTTGATTCAATAAATGAGCCATTTTCTTCAATACGCGCAGATTTTGGATTGAAGTTCAGGTAGCCACCAATTTTTGATGGTCCGTAAATTGGAGACGCTGGTCCGCGCACGATATCGACACGGTCAGAAGCACCAATCGGTGTTGGATAGTTTCCAGGGTTATCGAGGCGACGAACACCACGGAAATAAGTCTCACCAGGCGTTCCACGTACGTCCAGACCACCGGCAACGCCGAAAAAGGACTGTGTGAATGTGCCAGGCGCAAGAACGATCAATTCATCAATGTCACCCATGTTGAATCGTTCCATCTGTTCCGACGAAACTGTCGATGCAGATCTTGGTGTTTCCAGCAATGATTTGTTAAAACCAAAGACGGATTTGACGTTCTCGCCAGGAAGACTTCCCAAGTCTCCTACGACAACGATTTCTTCCATTTCCTCAGCATGAAGTGGTGCCAGTACTGAAAGTACCGCAGCGGCAACCGCAACTTTACTGAACGCTGTAAATTTACGCGTCATTTATTGTCCCCAATTGAAAAAAGCGAATGTTAAAAAAGGTCAGAATTCTCACTCGAACCGACTGATCTAAAGTGCAACTTCTATGCCGTTAACTAAGCTTCGAACCAAAATGGCCTCGAATCTAAGGTTAGTTCCCACCACGGCTAGTCTTCAAGCCATTTACTTCGAAAAATCCTTACTTTATCGTTCAAGTAGCTCAATTTCTAACGTAAGACTCTCGCACCGTTATATATCACAAAGCCCGTATCGTGTGCATATAAAACCCCGTTTTGGTGCACTTTTTTTATTCAAAGCAGCGACACCCTTTCGAGATATGCGACGTTCAAAGCCTGCAATTCTTTTGTCATAGGTCGTAAGCAGCTCGTTTTTGACATCCTCAGGCAAGAATGCAAACGAAATCGAGTTACGACTGAGCAATTTGATTTCCGTCCAGGAGAGATTGAACTCCCTCACCGCGACGTAAAATTCATCGGTCATTGTACTGTCCCACATGCCACGATCGTCGGTTGAAAGTGCGACGGGAACGCCGATTCTTAAATATTCCGGGAACGGATGTTGACTGTAATCGTCAACATATTCCAGTAGCAGGTTACTAATCAGATTCACTTCCACCAAATAGGGACCATGGCGCATTTCGCGCAGCGTCTGCGGATCTTTGATTAAATTAACGCCGTGTCCGATTCGATCTGCCCCTAGTAGCAACGTATCGCGAATATGGAAATTGGGCTCGTCAACTTCACCCGCGTGAATCGACAACTTGACGCCATGATATTGCTGTCTCAGCTTTCTTAAGGTTTCAAGAAAACGCAGTGGATGGCCTTTATCATCGTCCTCGCGTCCAACCATATTGACGGCGACCCAATCTTCATTTTCAGCGACTATTTTGTAGGTTGTCTCTAGACTTTCTTCTGCATTCGGCAAAAATCGCAAAATGGCTTCCTGAAAACGCCAGGTCATACCCGTATCGAGCACATCCTGACGTGATAGTCGCTCTGTAATAATTGAGGCTGCGTCGCTAGGGCTAATCGGTGAACCATCGGGACGCTGATAACCCTGCAACGTTAGTTGTGGCTCAAGATAGAGCAAACCTTCATCGCCGAAGGCTTTCAGATTGAGGTAGAGCATTTCTGCTGTGACATAGGGGTTGCCGTCTAGGTCACCTAATCGCTGCCAGTGGGTCTGGAAAAACTCGTCTCGGCCTTCATAGGGTTTATCCAGTCGAATGCTATTTTCCCAGGCGGCCCGCTCTTTCGCATCCAGTTCAGCCAAAGGCTTGAACTCGGACTGCTCGCAGGACGGCAGATCGGCAAGACTGGCAGACGTGATTGTGTAGAACATTAAATAATAAGGGCTAGCACCTTTAAAAGACTGATGGCCGTATTCGCGGCAGTTATTGCTCTTAATGCGCGTATGGTAGATATAGCCTTGCTCAGACGCCGCTAAGGCGAGCTCGTACCACCACTCTGAATAACCCGAACCACTGGCATGACTGTGTAGGTCTCCGCCTTTGGGCATCTCGTAAAGGAGCTGATAGAGTTCCTCGTCGGCGGCCTCTAACTTGATCTTTTCGAACTGCTGATCAAAGTCGGATTCGGCGTGCGCGGCCATTTGCATCAGGCTAAACAGCACGACGACAACGCTCTGTTTGAGAAGAGATTGCAGCTTCAAGAAAAAGACCTCAGGATGGGAGGCGGCATTTTATTAAAAACCACGGACAGATAGCTAGCCATATTCAACAAAATTAATGAAATTCATCGAAGAGACGAATACCAGTGACCCAAAAAGACTACCCAAGAGACATGACTGGCTACGGCCAACACCCTGTAGCCGCCAATTGGCCGAACAAAGCACGCATCGCCGTTCAGTTTGTTATTAATTATGAGGAAGGTGGTGAGAACAATATTTTGCATGGCGATCGAGCCTCAGAGACGTTTCTGTCAGAGATCATTGGCGCAAACGCCTATGAGGCACGTCACATGAGCATGGAAAGTCTTTATGAATATGGCAGTCGCGCCGGCTTCTGGCGCTTGCACCGCGCCTTCACCAGCCGTCAAATACCCGTTACCGTGTTTGGCGTTGGCATGGCGCTCGAACGGAACCCCGACGCGGTCGAGGCGATGTTGCAAGCCGACTGGGAAATTGCCTGCCATGGCTATCGCTGGATCGACTATCAGTTTGTCGACATTGATGTCGAGCGAGCGCATATGCAGCAGGCCATAGAAGTTCACGAACGCGTCACAGGCCGAAAACCGCTAGGCTGGTACACCGGTCGTGATAGCCCCAACACGCGCGGGCTGGTCATTGAAAATGGCGAATTCTTGTATGACAGCGATTCCTATGCAGATGACCTTCCCTATTGGCACCGCCAACAGGAACAGGCAAGACCACACCTTATTGTGCCTTACACCTTAGATGTCAACGATATGCGATTTGCAGCGGCACAGGGTTTCAACGCCGGCGATCAGTTTCTGAATTATCTCACTGATGCCTTCGACGTTTTGTATGAAGAAGGCGCAACCACGCCGAAAATGCTCTCCATTGGCCTGCATTGCCGCGTCATTGGTAAACCGGGCCGAATGCAGTCTCTATTGACGTTTCTAGACTACATCCAAAGTAAACAGGATGTATGGCTATGTCGGCGTGCGGATATCGCACAACATTGGCACGACCATCACGCTATATGAGCGTCGCCTTTAGGCTTGAGCTTGCACCTTAGATTTGGGTAACAGCAGTTCCAGCGCAATCGCGAACACTGCGCCGGTGGAAACAGGAAATGAGAGAATCATCGCCCATTCGGCAGACAGCAATGTCATAGAGTCGACTGATAGTGAAACCGTATAACCCAGCACAATTGCGGCAGCAACAATGATCCAGTCGCGCCGCACGGGTTCGTTGCTGGCGACGATGCTGTATCCGGCAAATCCGACCAGTGAAAACATCAACAACGTTGCGCCATAAATCACCGCATTCGGAATTGCTTGAAAAATGCCGCCGACGACTGGAAAGAAGCCAAACAGAATCAAGAAGCCTGCAACAAAGTAGCCGACAAACCGGCTGGATACGCCGGTTATTCGAATCACACCGTTGTTCTGAGAAAAGGTTGTGTTGGGAAAAGTGCAAACAAAGGCAGCAAATAGCGAGTTAATCGCATCGCCCAGAATGCCGCCTTGAATACGCTGCCAATAGCTCTCATCCCCGGTCGGCAAACCTGAAAGATCGTTTGTCGCGGTTAAATCACCGATAGACTCTGTTGCCGAGATGAGGAATATCGGCATCAAAACCAGTACCGTCGGCCAATCAACCGCCAGTTCATAGCGCCAGGGCACGGGCACGAAAAAACTATCTAATTTCCCCAGCACACTGAAATCAACCGTGCCGAAGAAAAAGGCGACGACAAACCCGATGATGAGTCCCAGGGTAATGCACGATATTCGAAGCCAGACGTTGTTCGATCGAGAGAAAAAGATGATGGATGCCAACACGAGACCCGTCAGTAGTAACACCAACCAACCCTGGTCACCGGCTTGTTGATATTCCCGTTGAATATTTTGCAACGTCGATACAACCAAAGAGATGCCCAGCAACATAATCGTCGCTCCCGCCACATTCGTCGTAATGACGCGACGTAAATAGCGAATAAATTGACTCGCGATAATCATCGTCATCGCGCAGAAAGCGCAGGAACCAAATATCATGCCCAGCGCTTCGCCAGCGGGCATATTAACAACCAGCGTTTGATAAGAAAAAACCAATGGACCGATAAAGGCAAAGCTGGTGCCTTGAATACTCAATAAACCAGAACCTATGGGACCAATACGATTAATTTGCACCAGCGTCGCGAAACCAGAGACCACTAAGGACGAACTGATCAAGTAGCTGGTCTCTTCAACGGACAAGCCCATGCCCAGCGCGATGATCAGCGGCGCTGTGAGTATCCCGGCAAAGACAGCGAGAAAATGTTGAAAACCTATTAGGACAGACGTCCCTATCGGCGGTCTGTCATGTATCGAATACAGCATAAGAATCTCTTAAAGCGTTTGCCTGACCATTAAGTTCAAAAGACAGCACAAAGTCAAAAGCTATCGGGCTTTGTATCTAAGCTGCAATCACGATCGCAAAAATGTTGGCAATCAATATGCAGGGTTTGTATGGTTACAGGACCTGTATTTGAATGGAAATTAACGTGACTGCATTTATCGAAGGCCTGCCAAAAGCCGAACTCCATGTCCATCTAGAAGGCACATTAGAACCGGAGCATATCTTTGAATTGGCGAGCCGCAACGCGATCGAACTGGAATACAAAACACCCCAAGACGTTATTGATGCTTACGATTTCCACGACTTACCTTCGTTCCTAAAAATATACTATGCAGCAATGGGCGTATTGCACACTGAGCAAGACTTCTACGAACTGACTTACCACTACTTTGAACGAGCGGCCAAAGATAACATCATCTACGTCGAACCGTTTTTCGACCCCCAAGGTCACACAAGTCGTGGTGTGGATTTTGAAACTATCATCACCGGCATTCACAGAGCACAACAGGACGCGCGCAAAAACCTCGGCATCGAGTCAAACCTCATCATGTGCTTCTTAAGGGACATGTCAGCAGAGTCTGCTGCGGAACATCTTCAGATGAGTTTACCGTTCAAAGATTGGATCATTGGTGTGGGTTTGGACTCGGACGAAAAAGATAACCCGCCAACTAAATTCCAACAGGTCTTCGCCGATGCAAGACAAGCCGGCTATAAGTTAACGATGCACTGCGATGTGAATCAAAAAGACATCCTTGGGCACATTCGGGAATGTATCGACGTCATTAAGGTTGACCGCATCGATCACGGTATCAATGCGCTTGAGGACGAAGCTCTTTGCGCGGACATTGTGAAAAACAAGCTTGGCCTGACGGTCTGTCCTGTCTCAAATCGATTTGTGGTGCAATCTTTGACGAGTAATGAAATCCGCACGATGCTCGAAAAAAACATGATGGTCACCATCAACTCCGATGACCCGGGGTATTTTCGCGCCTACCTTACGGATAACTTTATTGCACTGACGCAAGAAGGCAATTTTTCAGAAGAAGAGTTAACGCAATTGGCCCGCAATGCTTTCGACGCGGCTTGGCTGGACGACGCTAACAAAGCACAGTATCAACAGCGCATTAGTGACTACGTTAATCAATGATTCGTCATCATTCATTGACTGTCGATACGGGTCGTCATCTAACGACGCGTTTTTAACTAATTAAACGAAGGTAAACTTTGCCGCGAAAATAAACGCAACCAAGTAAACCGCGGCGGGACATTCCGATGCTCGGCCGCTCAACAACTTAATCGCCATATAGGTGATGAACCCAAGTCCAATACCATCGGCAATCGAAAAAGACAGCGGCATCGCCAGAGCACATACCACAGCAGGCGTACTTTCCGTCAGATCATCCCAATCCACATCAGCCAAACTACGCGTCATCAGGCACGCAACAAACAAAAGCGCCGCAGCGGAAGCATAGGCCGGGACACTCTGCGCCAATGGCGCTAAAAACAAACAACCCAAAAATAAAACACCGGTTGTCACAGCGACCAGGCCGGTTCTACCACCACTTTCAACACCCGCCGCACTTTCGATATAACTGGTTGTCGACGACGTTCCTACCAATGCGCCCACTGCCGTTGCACCTGAGTCGGACAGCAATGCTTTACCCAGTCGCGGCAATTTACCGTCCTCGGTCGTTAATCCCGCGCGCGTTGCAACCCCCACCATGGTGCCTGCCGTATCGAAAACATCTACCAGTAACAGCGTTAAAATGACTGTTATCATGGATACGTTAAAGGCTGCGGCGATATCCAGCTCAAATAGAACAGGCTCTAAAGAGGGTGGCATCGAAAACACACCCTTAAACTCCGCACCGCCGAATACCCAACCTAACACTGTCGCAAATAACATACCGATGATGACCGCACCCATAATCTTACGGGCACTCAAAGCAGCGATAATCACAAAACCAATCATACAAATAAAAGGACCCGCATCCGTCAGCGATCCAAAGGATACGAAGGTTGCTGGGTTGGCGACGACGATGCCGGCATTTTTAACCGCAATAAAGCCAAGGAACATGCCGATGCCCGCGGAGATACCTAACTTCAAATTTTTCGGAATAGCGTTGATCAGCCATTCACGCACAGGCAAGAGACTCAATATGATAAAAATAATACCAGAGAGAAAAACAGCTCCCAGGGCTGTCTGCCAGGTGTAACCCAATCCTAAGACGATGCCGTATGCAAAGAATGCGTTTTGTCCCATGCCAGGCGCTTGCGCAATAGGGTAGTTACCGACAAGCCCCATCACAATAGAACCGAATGCCGCGGCGATGCAGGTAGCGACAAAAACCGCACCAAAATCCATCCCTGTTTCAGACAGAATCACAGGATTAACAATGGTGATGTAGGCCATGGCAAGGAACGTCGTTAAACCGGCAACCAACTCGGTGCGAATGTTGGATCCTCTCGCCTCGAGTTCGAAAAATTTCGCGATCTTGTCCATCAAAGATTCCTAATTAAGTGTCGACAAATTTATAGGAGGGTCGACTAATGCGCCTATTGAAAATTCGATCTATCCGTTTCACTTCTCGACCATACCAGCCACTATGGTCTTTCACTAGCCAACTTGCACAAAACCTAGGTTTAGGTAATGCTTCGTGAAGCTGTTCTAAAGATTCTTATTCTGTGCAATCCACGCTAACAAATCGGTGCGTTCTTCATCTGTCATGCCGGTCATATTGGCTAACGGCATGTAGCCGGTACTCACTGCCGTCTCGACCTGCTGACTATGCTGTAAAAGCTGAGCGAGACTCTCAAGCACAATGCCGCCGGGTGGCGCGACAAACCCAGGTTGAGTCGGTTTTACTGCATGACAATTAACGCAGTGCTGTGCGACAACCCCTATCACGATATCGTCTTCGACTTGGTTTAATAATAACGCCTGCTGCGCGTCGTAGCGTTCGTAGCCCAACCAACTCGCAAGCACTAAGAAGCCTATAAAGGCCTGAACTAACACCATCGGTCTGATAATACCGCGATGCCGCAAATTGAAGAAATGTCGCGAATAGGCTGTAATCATCATCACCGCAACGAGGATGACCCAATTCCATTCATGCCCATAAAGAAACGGATAATGGTTACTGATCATGCAGAACAGCACCGGCAGTGTGAAATAGTTATTGAAGGTTGAACGCTGTTTAGCGAAAGCAGCTTCCGCCGGATCAGGGCTGCCGCCAGCTTCAACGGCTGCGACGAAGCGTTTCTGGATTGGGATAATGCCAAGAAAAACATTGCCCGCCATAATCGTACCCATCAATGCGCCTACGTGAAGGAAAACCGCACGATCGGAAAACAATTTTGTCGCAAGCCAAGACAACAGAATTAACATCAGTGCGACACCCATGGCAAACAACCCTTCGTTTTTACGCAATGGGCTGCGAATGGCGACTTCATAAAGTGCGAGACCACCCAACAGAAAAGCAACACTCGCTGCGACAGCGATGGAGCTGCTAGATATCCAGTTATCCGGGCCCACGAGGTAGCTTTGTGCTTGAAAATAGTAAACCGCTATCATCAAAAAAGTGCCTGTAATCCAGGTGCTGTAAGCTTCCCATTTAGACCAATGCAGACTTACTGGCCAGCTTGGCGGCGCTAGCGAATACTTACTGAAGTGATAAATGCCGCCGCCGTGAATAGCCCAAAGATCCCCCTTCACGCCCTTCGCTTTCAACTCATCATCCGGTTCCTGCAAACTATTATCCAGCCACACGAAATGGAATGATGCTCCAATCCAAGCAATACCTGTAATCAGGTGCAGCCATCTAACAATAAGACTGAGCCAGTCGACCAAATAAGCTTCCACTAACGTCTACTCCCATCTTGCTGTGTGATTGCTTGGTCATCTTGTTGCTGAAACTGTAGCTGACCATTAATGTAAGTTCTCGATATCAACCGATCATCACCCAGTATCATGTAGATAAACAATTCCTCTGCAATACTGTTGGTTTGACCCACCCGTCGACCGATAAGGTCCGTCGCGTTGGGGTCAATGACAATAAAATCCGCTTCCTTACCTTGCGCAAAATCACCGATGTACTGATCTAACTGCAGCGCCTCAGCGTTACCCTTTGTCACCATACAAAATGCCTCATGGGCATCAAGAGAATAGCCTTTCATCTGACAGACTTTGTAGGCTTCACCTAAAGTACGAAATTGTGAAAAGCTGGTGCCGCCACCGACATCACTGGCAATACTCACGGGTATGCCATGGGACTTCATTCTCTGTAAATCAAACAAGCCACTGCCTAGAAACAGATTAGATGTGGGGCAAAATGCAATTCTTGCACCCTTACTTGCGATACGTTCAATTTCGCTATCGGTGAGGTGGATACAATGTCCATAAACCGTTCTATCGTCTGTGATACCGAAACGTTCGTAAGAGTCGAGGTAATCTTTCGCCTCCGGATGAACCGTTTTTAGCCATTCAATTTCAGCTAGATTTTCGGACAGATGGGTTTGAATCCAAGTGTCAGGATATTCCTCATGTAGCTTCGCAACACTTTGTAACTGTGCCTCGGTCGACGTACCAGAAAAACGCGGCGTAATCGCATAACCTAAGCGTCCATTACCGTGCCATTTTTCAATCAGACGTTTTGATTCAACATAGCCACGTTCGGCCGTATCAAGCAGCCCATCGGGCGCGTTGCGATCCATCATGACCTTTCCGGCAATCAACCGCATTTGACGCTTATGTGCTTCGTTAAAGACGGCATCCGCGGCGTGTTCGTGACTGGTGGTGAAGACCATGGCCGTTGTCGTACCGTTTGCCAGTAACTGCTGCGTAAATGCTGCTGCGACTTCTTTTGCATAGGCTTCATTCGCCAACTTCATTTCCGCCGGGAAGGTATATTTATTCAGCCAATCCAATAGCTGTTGGCCGTAAGATGCGATCACGTCTATTTGCGGTGAATGCATGTGAGTATCAATCAAGCCCGGCATAATCAGATGATCGGGTAGGTGCTCACAGGTCGCTAGATCAAAACCTTGGGCCTGCATTTCAGCCGCTGCTTTGAGGTCAACGATTTTGCCATTTTCAACAAGTAAGACGCCATCCGCCAGATACTCGAAGCGCGACGAATCGGCACTGGGATAATGTAAAACTCTACTGCGCAGCGCCAACATATCAGCTACCACGGTACGTGGAGTACCCGAAGGGACTCAATAAAAGCGGTACATGGTAATGTTCATCGACGCTATTCACCCGAAACGAAATGTGAACATCTTCATAGAAACTATTGGATGCCAAGCGCGTAAAATAAGGTTCCACATCGAACTCCAAACGGTATTTAGCGGCGATTAAAGAAAACTCACTTTGCCAATGAACAATGCGACCATCTGCGTCTGTGACGCCCTGGGCGATTAACACATCGCCTTGATAGAGGCGCACGCTGACGTCGTCGGCCGGCGCACCTCGTGTTAGATCCAGAATGTGTGTCGTAATCGCTGCTTTATGTGTCATTTTGACCTACTTACTTAACAGGTTATTGAGTCTGATTTCTGTGATTTTCATTTGTTCCGCTGCGCCATTGCTCAGCTCCGTTGCTCGGGAATTGTTAATCCGTGCCTCAAGCAAGTCCAGCATTTCCTCGGCAGATTTTCCCGTTGCACAAACAATAAAAATAAAACCAAAATTTTCCCTATAGGCTATATTTAAGTCGCGCAGTCTTAGTAGCACCGATTCGTCCGCCGCGGTTATCTGACCCTGCTCTGCCGTCGCGGTATTTTTATACTTGTTTCGCAATGCCTCGAGATCACCGATCTGAGGATGTCCCTGAAATGCTTCCAATATCTGGCTTTCAGTTGATTGCACCCATACATCGCGGCTCAAAGCTATTAACTGAGGCAGATCCTTGTAGGGTCGTGCTGCCACAACCGCTTCTGCCCAACGGCTACATTGGCAACAGGCGATCAGTTGCTTGTAGGCATCTAATTCAACCAATTTGTTAAACCATTGGATGGTATGCGCAGCATCTTTAGCGCTATCAACCTTTGAGCTATTCACCTTTGAGCTATCCACGTAAATCTATTCCTGCTTTGTTGAGGGGCTAGCGGCGTCCGTTGGCAGGCTTTGACGAGCACTGAGATCGCCGTTTAGCACAGACTTTATTTCTCGCCAAGAGACCCCGCGACGCGGATTATCCTTCGATGACTCGGTCTCCAATTTGGCAAGCAATTGCGCGCAAATCGACACAGCCACTTCCATCGGTAACTTGCCCTTGATCGCAGTATCCCCGACGGGGCAAACGTAACGCGCAAGCGCCTGTTCGGGTACACCATCATGGATCAGTCGCTGTCGAAATCGCTTTGCCTTTGTTTCCGAACCAATTAATCCAATCGATGCGATATCGGTATGCAACAACAGCTCCAAAAGCAGACGATAATCCAACGCATGATCGTGCGTTAGAATAAGCACATCGGCATTTGGCAATAACGCATCTAAAAAATCTTCAGGGGTTTGTAAACATTGTTTCGATACATTCGGTGCGAGCTGCGAGGGGAAAACCTCTTGCCTTGAATCAATCCAACTAATACGACAATCACACTCCGACAGAATCTTGACCACGGCTTGCGCAACATGCCCAGCACCAAAAATGGCGACTTGACGCGCCGCTGCAGGAAATATTTCGTAGAGCATGTTCACCGCGCCACCACAGCATTGACCGACCTTGCTTGATAAGGGGTAGTGCTCAAGTTTCTGCGCCAGTACACCTTTTACAATAAGCTCACGCGCACGTTGCGTGGTAAGAAATTCTAATTGGCCGCCGCCTATCGTGTCGAAGGTGTCGGATTGCGTCACAATCATCTTACTACCCCCTTCACGGGGCGTTGAACCGCTCACACCGATAACCGTCACGATGACGAACGCATCACCTTGGTCATGGCATTGACTAATGGCTTGTTGCCAACGATGCATCATGACTGTTTCTGCCTAAGTTGATCTTGCAACTCATCAATCGCCCAATAGACCTGCTCAAAGGTTGCGGGCGAGTTAAGCTTTGGCGCGATTTTGTAATCTGCGCTAGCAGCACAGGCATCGCGCAAAGCGCACCATACCGAAATCGCCAGCATAAGCGGTGGTTCACCGACCGCTTTTGAGCGATAAATAGTTGGCTTGTGATTCTGCGCCGCAAACAGCTCAACATTAAAATTTTCAGGCACGTCGTAGGCTGTTGGAATTTTATAATTGGCCGGACTATTAGAAATCAAGCGGCCAGTATCATCCCAGAGTAGCTCCTCGGTTGTCAGCCAACCCATACCCTGCACAAAACCACCCTCTATTTGACCAATATCAATTGCCGGATTTATTGAGTCGCCCACGTCATGCAGAATATCGACTTGGGTGACTTTATATTCGCCGGTCATTCTATCGACCAATACTTCGGATACCGCGGCACCACAAGCATAATAATAAAAGGGATGACCCTTACCCGCTTGCTTGTCAAAATGTACGTCAGGTGTCTTATAAAACCCCGTCGCTGACAGTTGCACACGATTCATATAAGCCAGTTGCACCATGTCCGCAAACGCGTGGGACGCGCCAGCAACGTTTATGCAATCGTTTGCAAAGTGAATGTTGACCGGCTCTGTGTTGAAGTGATCGGCGAGAAATACCGTTAGCCTATCGCGAATCTGAGTCGCAGCATCCTGCGCGGCCATGCCGTTCATGTCGGTGCCAGAGGACGCCGCGGTTGGCGATGTGTTCGGCACCTTATCCGTTCGTGTCGAGGTGACAGTGATGCGCGCATAGTCGATACCCAGTGTCTGAGCAACAATCTGTGCAATCTTGGTATGCAAGCCTTGGCCCATTTCTGTACCGCCGTGATTGATCTGTATGCTACCGTCGGTATAGACATGCATCAGTGCACCGGCCTGATTCAGATGGGTCGAGGTAAAAGAGATGCCGAATTTAACCGGGGTCAGCGAAATACCCTTAAGCAATGGCGAAGATTTTTCATTAGCCGCTTTGTTAAAAGCCACGATACTTTCTCGACGAGCACGATAGTCTGAACTGGCTTCGAGTTGATCAATCAGTGTCCTGAGAATGTGCTGCTCAACTTTTTGACCGTAGGGCGTTTCATCGCGCCCTGGTGCGTACAAATTTACTTTGCGCACGTCCAGTGGATCCTTACCTAAAGACAAAGCAACATCTTCCATCATTGCCTCAACTGCCATCATGCCTTTCGGGCCACCGAAACCTCGGAATGCTGTATTAGAAACCGTATTTGTTTTACAGCGGTAACCGACAATACGTGCCGCATTGAGATAATACGCATTATCCGCGTGGAACATTGCTCGGTCGACAATACCTTCTGACAAATCTGCACTAAAACCACAAAGCCCTGCCAATTCCATATCGACACCTAACAGGCGACCCGCATCATCGAATCCGCAACGATATCGATTCCAAAAATCATGCCGTTTGCCGGTTTGTACCATGTCATCATGCCGAGGCATTCGATATTTGACCGCACAGTTATTTCTAATCGCAAATAGCGCCGCCATACAACCGGGAATCGCCGCTTGAGATTCTTTACCACCAAAGCCGCCGCCCATTCTGCGTACCTCGGTTTGAACTTGATTCAAATTAACACCCAACACCGAGGCCACTAGCTTTTGCACCTCACTTGGATGTTGCGAAGATGCATGGACATGAACACCACCATCCTCGAGCGGAATGACCAGTGCAACTTGACCTTCAAGATAAAAATGTTCCTGACCACGCACCATTTGTTCGCCTTCAAGCTTATTCGGCGCAGCGTTCATTTGTGCGTCTGCGTCGCCCATGAAAAAGGTGCGTGTCGGCAAGACAAAACTGGACTGTTTGAGCGCAGCTTTTGAAGTCAAAATGGCTTCAAGCTGCTCATATTCAACGACAGCTTTGCGAACGGCTTGTTGCGCCAATCGTTGCGTTGTGGCGGCAACAGCGAACAAAGGCTGGCCAACATAACTGACAAGATCTTTGGCTAGTAGCAGATCGCCTGTGTAAACAGGACTGACATCTGGGTCACCCGGGATATCATCATGAACAATAACATCGACGACACCTTTGCTATTTTTTACGCTATCTAGATCGAGCGACAAAATACGTGCATGGGCCATCGTCGACAGTCCCGTTGCAACGAAGAGCATGCCGCGAGGTTCGGCAATATCATCAACATAATTCGCTGTACCGATGACATGTTTGATACTGGAATCATGTTTCGTATTTACACCGACATTTGATCCGTGGTGACTATTTTCAACGTCATCTGACTGCGATGTCTTGCCTAATTTACGCATGTCGAACCTCCGTGACTTGCGGCAATTGTTCACCGCGAAACTCTCGCAGTGCACGTTCAAGCATGGTTTCCGCCATGCGCAAGCGGTATGCCGCTGAGGCTCTTACGTCAGTCATGGGTTGCATCGCCACCGACAACATCTCAATAGCCTGCCTAATCAGCCCGTCACTAAGCACCGCACTTTCGAGTTTGGTCTCGACCTCTTTGAGATTGATAGGCATGGCCGCCATACCACCAAATGCGATTGCTGCCTTGGATATTTGATTAGGTGAACCTTCAAATCTAAAGGCACCCAGTACGGAGGAAATATCGTCCTCCATGCGTTTCGAGTTTTTATAGAACCGATGAAAATTCGCTAATGTCTTAATCGGGAACTCAACTGAGACGATATATTCATCTGCTGCCAAGCTCGTCTGTCGATAGTCGAGATAAAATTCTTGAATGCTCGACGACCTTTCGTTACCCGACGTTGAACCTATATTTAAAACGCCATCGAGCACCATAAAAACCGGCGGCATATCCGCGATCGGCGAACCGTTGCCAAAATTACCACCCAAGGTACCCCGATTTCGAATCTGGGTAGAACCCAAACGGTGCAGCAAATCGATGAGTGAGGGAGACATGTGTGCCAGTGCTAATTCAATGTCATGGTATGTTACCGCCGCACCGATGCGACACGTTTCTTTACCTATATTCAGTTCGGTCAGCTCGGCAACCTTGTTAACGCTGATCATTTGATCTATATCTTGATAGAGTTGAGTGACTTCCAACATCAGATCTGTGCCGCCTGCAATGAGTCGTGCGCCGGGAAATTGCGTAATAAGCGAATTCATCTCGTCAAGACTCTCGGGTAGATACACACCTTGGTTGGCATCATCGCTTTTTCCAGCAACGACATTCTCAGACTGACTTTCTGAAGCGCAAGCATCGGCATACAGCCAACTCTTGTGGACGGTCGCAAGCGCCGCTTGACCCGCTTCGACAATCGGTTTGTAACCGGTACAGCGGCAAAGGTTACCCGATATACCCTGTTCTACCCGCTGGCGAACAGAGGCCTTATCCATCGTCACACGGGATCCAATAGCATCATTCTCGACCAGCGCCGCCAGAGACATGACAAAACCAGGCGTACAGAAGCCACATTGAGAACCGTGACAGTCCACCATGGATTGTTGCGCTGGATGAAGCTTATCCTGTGAAGCAAGTCCTTCCACTGTGATGATCGATTCACCGACGAATTGTCCGATCGGCGCAATGCAGGCATTAAATGTCTTGAACGAATGACGTTGCCCGCCTGCATGTATTGCCGTGTCAGCAAGCATGACAGTACATGCACCGCAATCACCGGATGCACATCCCTCTTTCGTTCCTTTCAATCCATGGCGTCGAAGAAACTCCAAAACAGTTTCTGTTGGCTCACCATCGATCTGCATCGCTTTTTGATTAATCTCAACTTTCACGTCGTCGCCTTCACATCATTACCATTACGTTTTTACTTTCACTTAACAAGCCGATTCCTAGTGTCCTAAGGTTAAAGCCAGCCGACGTTTTAGGACGACGCCGCAAAGCCAGCTCAAATTCTTGACCATTTGGACAGGTTTAGTGATACAGTACACGATCCACCCTTGCCTTGGCAATGATATTGCGCTCCTCAAATCAACCAAAACCCGATACTCGCGCATCGCACATCGAGATCGTTATCACTCGCATCCTCGAAGCGGCGCAAGAAGAGTTTGCCGTTAACGGATTTGCGGGCACGCGTATGCAGGTGATCGCTGATCGAGCCGGTTACCCCAAGGCCAATGTACACTATCATTTCAAGAATAAAACGCGCCTTTATCTCGCAGTATTGGACCGCATCGTGACCCGCTGGGATGATTATCTAAACGACATTTCAGTCGATGATGACCCCGCTGTTGTGCTCGATACGTTCATTCGGGAGAAGGTACAGTTCTCTTTTGATGAACCTTCGGCGTCTCGACTCTTTGCCAACGAAATCATTCACGGCGCACCGCATCTACGCAAACACATTTCTAGCCAAATACGTCCCTACGTCATTGATCGCGTTGCTGTTATTCAATCTTGGATAGACGCCGGCAAAATGATCGCCGTAGACCCCATGCGACTCATCTTTTTAATCTGGTCGACAACCCAACACTATGCCGACTTTCAATCACAAATTTTGATCGTCACGCAGCAAAAAAAATACACGCAAGAATACCGAAAAGAAACGGCGGATTTTCTTAGCAAAATAATATTGTCAGGGTGCGGATTAACCTTGCCCAACGATGCATAACAAACTGGCATAGCGCTAGTGCACTCATAAAGGTTACACAATGATCGATCAAGCTACTTGGATTAAAAACCCACTCGCGGTTTGGACAGGTACACAGCTCAGCGCACCCAACGGCTTGGTAATTTGCGGTGACAAAATTGTGGAACTGGTGACCACACCAGAACCTACCGTAAGTTATAGCAAGACCATGGATGCAACTGACTGCGTGATAATCCCGGGGTTAGTGAACTGCCATCATCATTTTTATCAAACCTTAACCCGAGCACTACCGATAGCTGCCAATAAGCCCTTATTTCCATGGCTCGAAAGCCTCTACCCCATCTGGGCAAACCTTGATGAACAGGCGATCGCCGTGTCTACTGAAGTGGCCTTGAGCGAGATGTTGCTGTCCGGTTGCACTACAGCCTCTGATCACCATTATGTCTTCCCACCGAATCTAGAAAATGCCATCGACATCCAGGCAACAGTGGCAAAAGAAATGGGCATGCGTGTTGTGCTCACCCGGGGCTCAATGAGCCTTGGCAAAAGTGACGGCGGACTACCACCGGATAGTGTCGTGCAAACGGAACAAACTATTTTGGATGACAGCCAAAGGCTAATCGACACCTGGCACCAACCCAGTGATGGACCAGACAATGTAAGCCCGATGACACAAATCGCCCTTGCGCCCTGCTCTCCGTTCTCGGTGACGAAAGCCTTGATGATACAAACCGCTGAACTTGCGCGGGAAAACAATGTATTGCTGCATACCCATCTCGCCGAAACCGAAGATGAAAATCAGTTCTGTCTCGACAGTTATGGCGTTAGGCCACTCGATTATTTGGCGGAAGTCGGTTGGCTTTCAAATCAAACTTGGCTTGCCCATGGCATCCATTTCAATCGCGACGAAATTAAAAGACTGGGCGACGCGGGCACGGGTGTTTGTCATTGCCCCAGCTCCAATATGATTCTCGCCTCCGGCATCTGTCCTGTCACTGATTTAGAAGCGGCAGGCTCTCCCGTTGGCTTAGGTGTTGATGGTTCGGCATCCAATGATTGCTCCAATCTCATGCAGGAAGTTAGACAAGCATTTCTCATGCAGCGACTTCGATCTGGCGCAGAAGACATAACCGCGGACCGAGCCCTTAAATGGGGTACACAGGGCGGCGCAAATCTATTGCGACGCAATGACATCGGTTCAATTGACGTTGGCAAGCAAGCAGATTTGGCGCTCTTTAAGCTAGATGAATTGAGATTTGCAGGTGCTGGCGCGCCGATAGACGCCTTGGTTACCTGTGGCGCTCATCGCGCAGAACACGTCATGGTGAATGGCGCTTGGCGAGTAACCGATGGACAGATTGTTAATTCGGATTTAGGTGCACTTAGACAACGCCAAATTGACGTTGCCCATCGGCTGGTGAATCTGTAGTTTGATCCTGGCGGGTCGGCTGCTAAAAACCTATTTTGGCAACTGATCTTTGTAGGTATCCCAGTTTGTTAAGATAGCTTCAACGACCGTATTTCCAATAACAAACGCAGCCTCAAGTGCGGGTCGGCCATCATCCGGATAGTCCGCAGTTGTACTCCAGGTTACAGACTTACCGGGCGGCTGCACGGTGAAATTACTGATTGTTCGCAGCACAAGCACTCTTTGCGCATCGACGAGATCAATTCTCGCCATACGATGCAATGCGGTCAGCGTACCGCTATCTTCCATACCACTGGTCATGAAGTTACGATCAGTGCTTGAATAAACCTGCACCCAATCGTTGGCCCATTGATTCAATTTTTCTCCGTGCCAGTAAGTACTCGACGAAAGATGTTCGCCGCGGGTAACAAAAGGTGGCTTCTGCGCATTCGGTGTTTCATTAAACATTTGGCTGAAGGCAAGTGACTCTTTATAGATTGGCAATACGGTGCTTTTAGTCAGATTATAAGCCCAGTCGACCAACGGCTCATTGAGCTCAAAGGCTATTGTATCAACGGTCCATCCGGTTGAGACATCATCACCCGGTTTTGCAGGCTCATAACCACCCAAGGGGATAAACCCGTAGGGCCAGTCTTCTGGTATTTCTCTTGCGTCTATTTCAAAGGCGAGGTCACCATCGATCACATTACGTGCCCAGACGGCAGAGCCAATCGAAACATCCGCAGGGTCGCCGCCCGCGATACCCGCGATCAACCAATAGGCTTGGCTGAAATCGAATCGATCATCAAAGCCGAGCGCCATAATTGACGCGGTCGCGTTGGGGATGCCGCCACCGGTACAGACTACAAGTACCCCATCATCGTTAACATAAACGGGATGCTGACCGGCTGTGAAAGGCAGCTGTTTTAGGCCCTTCAGACGCTCGACCCAAAACTGCATCTCTCCCGGTCTGTCACCTGTATGTTCGCCACTTTCAAACATCGTCACGACAACAACTTTAATCGCGATAGGATCGGCGCCTTTGGTTTCGTTCGCCGAATCACTACCTGCAAAAATCTGTGCGGAGCAAAAAATCGCAAAAAGAAACATCACAACCTTGGTATATCTGTAGAGCATACTTACCTCATAAAAATTATTACTAACCAAACAGATCAGCAATATTCATTCCAACACCTATTTCATCTAGGAGTCTGCAAAAATCCAGCAGGGTTCATAATTCTCGACATCGATCTTCATGCGTTTTTGAGTGATGAACTTATTCAACAGCCTTTCAAGTTGTTCAATTATTTCTGGATCTCCACTCAGTCGAAAAGGACCGTTTTGCCGAATCTGCTCAAGACCGAAGGCTTTCACATTACCCGCAACAATACCCGAAAAAGCTTTTCGCATTTGCCCGGCAAGCACATTGGCGGGCAATCCTCGCTCAAGCTTAAGTGCCGCCATATTTTCATGGGTTGGCTCGAACGGGTTCTGAAGGTCAGACTCAATATAAAGTTCCCAATTGAAACCATAAGACTCGGCATTACGACGACGGTGCTTTCGTATGACATCGACACTCTTACGTACCGATCGGCCCACTTCTTCCGCGTCTCCGACTATAATTTGATAAAATTTAGTCGCCTCTTCACCTAGGGTTGCACGGATAAAGTCATCCAAAGCGATAAAATAGTCTTCACTGTCTTTGCGAGCCGCCATCACAAACGAGAACGGAATGTCTTTGTTGTTCTCGTGCATCAGTATGCTCAGCAGGTACAACACTTCTTCTGCGGTTCCGGCGCCACCAGGAAAAACAACGATGCTGTGGGCAACCCTAACGAATGCTTCGAGGCGCTTTTCGATATCAGGAAGGATAACCAACTCGTTCACGATGGGGTTCGGCGCTTCAGCCGCAATGATGCCCGGCTCACTGATGCCGATATATCGCCGATGTTCGATTTGTTGCTTTGAATGTCCGATCGCAGCACCTTTCATCGGGCCTTTCATCGCGCCGGGACCACAACCTGTCGCGATATTTAGACCACGTAGGCCAAGCTGATAGCCGACATCCTTAGTAAATTCGTACTCAGGACGGCTTATCGAATGACCGCCCCAACAGACGACCAAATCCGCTTTTAAATTTGGCCGCACAATGGTTGCGTTGCGAAGAATGTCGAACACCACATCGGTAATGCCTCGACGGCTATCAAGGTCATAGACGCCATCTAACGACATTGAATGATTTAAATAGACAATGTCACGTAACACAGAGAAAAGATGATCCTGAATACCGCGTATCATCCTTCCATCGACGAAGGCGGATGCCGGCGCATTTTCGACGGATAATTTTGGACCTCGAGATTCTCGCTCGACATGAATTTCAAAGTCTTCGTAGGCCTCAAGTAGTTTATTGACATCGTCTTCTGTACTACCTGAATTCAGCACAGCAAGAGAGCACTCTCGAAACAACTTTCTGACTTCTGACTGCGACGACATTAAGCCCTGTATCTCTCTATAAGAGAGAAGATTTAAGCTTTTTATGGGTCTAAGGTTTCCCCTGCTCCATTTTGACATTCACTTTGTACCTCATAGCTAAATTGGTGTTATTGCATTGGTGCTGTCGATTTCATGCTGTTGGTTTCATGTTGCCTATCCGGTCGAGCTTACGACGTATAATAACGCCGATGCTGGACCTGCAAACCTTAACTTTAAAAAATTTAAGATTCAGGACTCGTTATCCATTTCTCTGCAGTCGGCGCCCTGTAACTCGCCATAGATTTAAGCAGTGGCTTTGATTGGCTATCAACCAGCAGCATACTTCGATGTTCGAGTTTGACGAACTGCTCTTTGACCGAGTGATCAATAAACCCAATCAACTGATCGTAATATCCCTGAATATTCAACAGCCCGATAGGTTTCTGATGAAGCCCCAGTTGAGACCAGGTTAAGATTTCGAACAACTCTTCCAAAGTACCCAGGCCGCCCGGCAATGCAATAAAGCCTTGGGATAATTCTTCCATCAGCGATTTACGCTCATGCATAGACTTGACGACTTTCAATTCTGTTAGACCATAATGAGCAACTTCTTTCCTCGCCAAGGCTTCGGGAATCACACCGATCACGTCACCGCCAGCCGTCAAAACAGCATCTGCAACCGCACCCATAATGCCAATGCTCGCGCCACCATAGACCAAACCAATACCCTGTTCTGCCATGGCTCGCCCAAGATCGTGCGCAGCTGACAAATATGCACCATCTTTGCCCGGGCTCGAGCCGCAATAAACACAGAAATAGTCGCGCTTTTTTTCCATCAACGTTTTCCTAAAGTTTCGATAGCCGATAAACCTTCTTCAAAAAATACAATAAGCATACTAACTCAATCTAAAGGGGTGACCTTCTACATGTTCTATTAAGTCCCAAAGATTACCATAGGGATCTGAAAATACAGCAACCGTACCGTAAGGTTGCTGCACAGGCTCTCTAACGAACGTGACGCCCGCTGCGGTTAACTTTTGATGGTCACGCCAGAAATCATCCGTGCCTAAAAATAGCCAGACCCGACCGGCACCCTGTTGACCGATTGCAGCTTGCTCTTCAGCAGTTTTCGCCTCCGCCAAACAGATCGCACAACCGCCCTTGCCTTTTGGTGCGACGACGACCCAGCGCTTGTTTTCTTGCTCGATGGCCGTGTCCTCGACTAATTCAAACCCTAGGGTGTCCACATAAAAAGCAATCGCTTCATCATAGGACGCAACGATGAGCGAAATTTGAAAGAGTGATTGCATGGCGATAGGTTCCTTTTAACTCAGTGGGTCTGATCGAGCTGGAAATAGTAGCAATAGGCAAATTGCCATACCTATCAGTGTGCCCCAAGCAAGTGCCGCGACCCCCCATAGACTCACGATAAAGCCAGCCGTAATTGCCGCCCAAGCAAAGCCGCTGGTTAACAGCGGTGATGCGATGGCAGCCCACTGACCTTCATCATCCAGTGAGCCCGATAGCGCGAGCAAAATGGGAAAGTTGAACTGCAATGAGAATATTGCCGGAATCAATGCAACCATAAACATCCATTGCGATTCGGCGTTTATCGCAAAATACCAACCTATACCGCAGGCAATATACGCACAAGCTAGTGGCTTAATCGGGCCGAACCGACTACTACACCATCCACCTAGCGGACAGGCCGCAGCCGAGAACAAGACGAGCGTACCTATAAATGAGCCTGCGGTGCCGTAATCCATCCCTAAGCCAATCGCAATAGAGAACATAAACGCAAACCCCATGCCGCTGGCGGTAACAAAGATAATGCCCATCGCCACCACTGCGATGGGACGTACTGATAATGCCAGTTTTGAATGCCGTATTAGCCCCTCAGGATCGTTGTTAACGGACTCTTCCCGGTAAAACAACATCAGGCAAACAAAGCCGAATGAAACGACCGCTGCAAACTGGTAGCCGCCTTGCAGCCCTGCGTAACTGACAGCAAAGCCGACACCGGTAATCATGAATGACATAAACAAAACCGCCGTCATATCGACGAAGCCGAACAATTGGTCGGGCGCTTGTGTTGTTGCCACTCGCTTAGACGTTGCGCCCATCAGTATGCCGACAGACACGCCGCAGGCAAATTGAACCAGCAAAATTAGATATATTTGGGTAAAGAAATAGGCGCTGAAGAGTTCACCTGCTACCAGCAGACTGCCAAATATTAATGCCAATTTGCGCATCGATATGTGATTGACCAAACGTCTTGCAACAAACGAAGCACAGGCGATGCCGACAAACGGCATGGCGACGATTAAGCCAGCCAGAGATTCATCCAAGCCAACCTGCTCAACGAATCGTGTCAGCAGCACAGGTTTCATCGCACTAAAGAGCGTTGAGAGGCTAAAAGCAGCACCGCCAGCGACTAACAAAGGAAAATAGATAACGAGTCGATTCAGGGCTTTTTTCAAAATGTGAGCGCTTCTCTTTAAGTGTGTTCAACTGTTTTATTACGATGATTTCAACGTTAATCCCAACAATTACTAGCGACGAAGTCTAACGATCAAGTCGATCCCAACCCCTTATGCGTCGCCTCGATTCGCTCTTGAATATGTTCACCTGCTGTTATGGTAGCGAACCGGCTAGGACGATCGGCGCTGATACAACTCGCCAGCACGTCAACCTGGGTTGCACTATCAGGATCTACAAACATGGCAATCGAAAATCGGGCTCTGTGACCTATCTTCGATTTGACCCGATGTGGCGTTGATCGATAAATACCATTGGTCCACCTTTCAAGTAGGTCACCGGAGTTAACAACAATTGAGGCAGACACAGGATCAACAGCGATCCAGTTACCCTCTGCATCACTGACTTCCAGTCCGCCGACATCATCCTGAAATAATAGCGTCAGCAACCCATAGTCCGTATGTTCACCGGCACCCAATTGAGATTCTGCAACTTCGTCAACACCAGAATCAGGGTAATACAAAAGCCTTAAGGTCACGTTCTCGCCAAGATGTTTGCTGACGAAGAAGTCTTCATCCACGTCTAGCGCACTCGCCAGCACTCTCTGCATTCGGTAAGCACCCTGCAAGCATTCTGCGTAAAAGTGCGTCATTAACGCTCTGAATTCATCCGAAGGCCAGCGGTCATCATCAGGCCCGTGATTCAAAATATCACGCATCGTAAACGTTTCTTTCAAGTCTGCAGGTTTGGTCGGGTCAAGGTGTTCAGCACCAAAGCCCTGATAACCAAAATTTTCGCTCGCGGACAGATAGGCAGACTTCATCTTGGTATCTAAATCGGCCGCGAAAAAACGCTGGCTGGCAGTAAAGACCTGCTCGAGCAGATCTTCTTCGATACCTAAATCAGACACTGACATAAAGCCAACATCTTTCAATGCTGAACTCATCTGCGCGGCTATATTAGCCGTGGCATTAGCGTCACCGGAGTCGTAATCTTTAAAACTAATGAGAGGTACTGGCATCGTTCACACATTCCTACACTGACGACGAAAATGGCGATGGCGTGTCTGCGTTGATCAACAGCCGGTGATTTCAAGCTCTTACCATATCAGTGCGATGGGGAGTCGCCAAGTCGTCTTAAAACGCGATCGCACATAGGTACACATCAGCCACTATGGTTGTGGTAAATAAATCTGCTTCGTTACGAACGATGATAGTGTGATCGAATCACGATTCACGTTATTCTCTCCCCTGAACTGTGAGGCAGTGCGTTACTCGCGGTTCATTCTTAGCTTAGCTTAGCTGAGCTAAACCTTTACCCAACTCAATCTCGCTAGAATGTAATTTATGGAAAAGACCTATATTACCGCTGATGATCTGTTGCTTGATTCCATCAAATTGGCAGAACAGATATACACGCGAGGCTGTCGACCTCATTTCATCATTGGCGTTTGGCGAGGCGGCACCCCCACAGGCATCGCCGTACAGGAATTTCTGGATTACATGGGCGTAAAGACTGACCATATCGCAATCCGCACCTCTTCGTACTATGGCATCGACCAACAGGCAAAAGAAATACACGTCCATGGTCTAGACTATGTCATTGACAATGTTGAGGCAGATCAAGAGTTGCTTATCGTTGACGATGTATTCGACTCTGGCCGGTCTATCAATGCCATCATTGAAAAACTCAAACAGCGATGCCGCAGAAATATGCCGGAGACTGTGAAGGTAGCATGCCCTTGGTATAAACCGACCCGAAATGTCACTGGCATCACCCCAGACTACTACATGCACGCCACAGACAAGTGGCTGGTCTTCCCCCATGAACTTCAAGGATTAACACTTGAAGAAATCAAACAGGGTAAGGGTCCTGAATTCGCAGAAATTATCGCGCGGGCAAATGAAGCTCAGCAAGCTCAAGGTTAGCGTCAGTTATCGTTAAGCCCGCTGATCTAGCCTAAAGATTGGCGGGACACCTTAAGGCACGAGGCGTAAATACCTGAGATCGGCATAACCTCGAACCGGTTGCCACACAAAGCCGCGCAAATTGGGATCAACTATGGCTGCGCCATAGGATTCAAACAAGGGCAACACCGTCACCTTGTCATTGAATAAACTCTGAACCTGCGCAACAGCGGCCACTCGCGCCGCTTGATCGAGCGCTGAAATATTGTCTTGGTACAGCGATGCCATATCCTGACCCGCATAAAGTCCTTCATAGACAGCTCTAAAGTCAGGGTTAGCCATAAATGAAATCTGGTCCATCGGATCATCCACATCGACCGGCCAAGTGATCAGCGTCATATCGGAAGTCCCTTTGCGCCATTTCTCAACCATCATTTGCGTCGTCTGTGGGTCGATTTTCACGTCCACACCCAAACCTTTTAGTTGATGCTGAAAGTACTCGGCAATGCGTCGATAAAGTCGACTGTCGTTGATCGTCATTGTGAGTGTCAAAGGCTTTTCTAAATCAGTCTGCTGCAGGCTGGTACTTTCTCTCGCAAAGTCCTGCCTAGCTTTGGCAAGATACGCTGCTGCTTTTCTCATATCCTGTTGATGTCTCTTTGGTGGCCTAAGATCGTGAAACTTTTCACCGTCAATGGTCAGCCAATCATGGAACATAGAGTCGGCGATTCGCGTGCCCGGACTGGCGACAACGCGATTAACAATCTCATCCTTATCAATGGCATAGCTAATAGCCTTTCGGAGATTAATATTCGCGCTGCTCATCTCTTTGCGATGACTAAACTGAACATGAAATAGATGTCCCGTCGGGAATGTTCGAAGCCTTAGATTCGACTCAAGTGCACTACGTATCGCATCACGATCTAAGATCGCTAAAGCAACATCACCAGAACGGTATAGGTTCAACTGCGTCGCACTATCGCTTCCAATATAGTTGAAGTTAATCTGCTCAAGGCCAGCCTCAAGCTTGTCCCAGTAGAACGACTGTCGAACTAATTGGATCTGTTTGCCCCGCTGCCACTGTGAAATCTTGAATCGCCCATTGGCAAGGTGCGCGCCTTTGGAGGTACCGTAGTTTTCACCAACCTGATTGTAAAAAGACGCATTGATTGGGTAGAAGATTGAATTTGTCATTAGCTTCAAACACCAACCACAGGGATGTGCCAACTGGACAACAAACAGATCGGCGGCTGGCGCGCTCACACCTAATGATTCAACGGGCAATTCACCCTTAAGCACCGCAGATGCATTCAATATGGGCGATGCCAAGTTCGCAGAAGGGGATGTCGTACCGGGACGCAATAATAGCTGCCAGGCAAACACAAAATCGTCTGCGGTAACCGGCTCACCATTTTGCCAGCGGGCGTCTTTGCGCAACCAGAAACGAATCTCTTTACTATCCATTTCCCACCGTTCGGCAACGCCACCCACCAATCGACGTCGATGGTCATATCGCAACAAGCCTTCCTGCAACAACACCATCAATTGCGCGGTATAGCCGACACTTTCTGCCGTTAGCGTATTCAGACTGCTGGGTTCGGCACTCAAGGATACGGTAATACTATGGTTATCGAGATCGATGCCTTGTGTGCTAGTAGCCAGGGCAATATTGGGATTGGCAACAATGCCAACGAACAGCAGGCAAGACCGCCAAAATTTTGTCAGCTGCGCTAAACGAAAACATGTCGCTGTTACTAATTTCATCACGTGATATCTGAAAAAGTATTCAACACGAGTGTGAGTGATCACAGATCGATAAGTCAATCATGACAAGCGTCAGGAGGAACTGGTTTGTTAGCGCGTGCTGGCAAACATATAAAGAAGAACCTATTCACTGGCGATTGAAAAGTTATGTGCAACGAGCGAAAGGTTAGGGTTGTATGAAGCATCAGGTAGCGTGTCCGTATTCCAGGTCTCTTTCATGTATTCAATCTCTTTTTGAAAACGTTCAAAGCCTTCACCCGAGCTATCCGATCCCCGTGTTAGGGATTCGTAATGCAAAAGCTCGACATTCGCTAACCAAAGGTTTCGCACCCCAGACTGCTGGACCTTTAAGCAGAGATCCACATCATTGAACGCAACCTGCAAATTTTTTTCTTCGAAGCCTCCAACCTCAAGAAATTTGTCTTTCTTGATTGCCATACACGCCGCGGTAACGGCTTGGTAATTTTGATTTGAGATCAATCGTGACATGAATCCCTCATCATCCCTCTCAGAAAACTTAAAACAATGATCAGCAACCCCCCCGTAACCAATAAGCACACCAGCATGTTGGATCTGACCATTCGAATAAAGTAATTTAGCACCAACACAGCCGATGTTTGGACGGGCCGCATTGCTCACCATT
>Ga0307985_10000111_pt1 | contig 43656 bp, 32 predicted proteins | sample EllFjometageno80_FD_203155 | JGI IMG/M metagenome (GOLD analysis project Ga0307985, IMG submission 203155) | Marine microbial communities from Ellis Fjord, Antarctic Ocean - #80 | ecosystem: Environmental > Aquatic > Marine > Unclassified | place: Southern Ocean | collected 2014-10-09 | reverse complement strand
ACGGCGACCCGAATACCAACATCTACGACCACGACAACGACGGCATCGCCGACGCTGTTGACTTAGATCGCGACAATGATGGAATAGACAACTACAATGACGTAGGCACATCTGGCGAAGACCTATCCCGTGACCATGATAACGATGGCATGAATGATGGTGTTGACACAGATGACGACAACGACGATATTCTCGACGTTGACGAAGCTGATGGCGCTACCGGTACATACCGCTACGACCATGACAACGACGGCATTTGGGACCTTTCAGACAACGATGACGACAATGACGGATTATCCGACTGGTTCGAAGTCAATGACGGAAACTCCCTAACAGGTCAATTTGATCATGATAACGACGGCTTGGAAGACAACGAAGATGACGACGACGATAACGACGGCATCCTAGACTCTCTCGAGCTCTAAGTTCAATCTGTAGTTCAAATCAATAACATCAATATCCGCGGATATTGAATATCCGGGCTACTGAGGGCTGAGGCCCCCAGTAGCCCTCTTTTTTCTATCGTTAACCAAGCGATTAAATTTTTATATTTTCAAACTATTGGGAATAATTTTTGCAGATGATACGCGAACGGCACCATGATACACAAGTGTGCAAGCGCGCCATTCTCTTCAAATAGGGTACCTCGGTCACAGAATGATTACGAGGTGGCAATATGCTCTCAAATACAAGAAATGAAACAATACGCCGACGCCAAATTTTGTCAATGTCTTTGACGATCATCTTTTTGATGATTTCAAGCCCATTGCTAACATTGGTCCAACCAGATAATGGTGAACAAGAAACATCCGAAACAATGCTTGTCAAAGGGCAACTGATTGGACAATCACCTGCACAATCTACTGACCAAGGCGGCCAAGGCGGCTGGGTTGGTCAACAGGAATATATTGGTCCAAATGGGCACCCTGCTCTAACCGATATGATGTGGAGTGATGCTGGAATATCATCTGGAATAATACTAGACATTTCTGCTTTGGAATCAGTAATACCTTCATATTCTACTTTCTTGGAAGAATCCAGTAAAGAGGACCACGATAACGATGGGATAAACGACCTCGATGATTTGGATGATGATAATGATGGAATTTACGATTTGTTAGAACGTTTTGATGGATGCTATGGAACAGACCCATACGACCATGATAACGACGGAATTCTTGACCATCTAGACTGGGACGATGACAATGATGGTATCATTGAAGGCCCACTTGATTATACTGCTCTTGAAGCATTAGGGCTAGACCCAATTAATGTAACAACAGACCGTTATCTAGATAGTTCCATTATTCATCCTTGGACAAATCAACCAGTTGGAGCATTCTATCTCGCAGACCAAAATCCATTTGACCATGATAACGATGGTGTCCCCGATGAGGATAGCGATGGTTCAGGCTCGGGAAGTTATGATGAAGACGACGATAACGATGCACGAATTGACCAATTCAAATGGCCTTGTGATTTAGACAGTGACGGAACCCAAGATTATTTCGATGACGATGATGACAATGATGGTGTTTCTGATGTCGAAGATTCACATCCTTACGATGCTACAATAACAACATCTCACGCAGATGCTGGTAATATGTTCGAAGCATACCGTACATGGACTTTCAATGAATACAGAACTTATTCCGGTGGTGTTGACTATGTTGCATACGAGGCAGCACGCGTTGCAGCGGCAGGAACTCATGGCACAACTTCAGGTTTCGGTGCCATGGGCGCTGAAGGAACACCTGCATTTTTCACAATTGTCGATGGGGATTTAGATTCGGATGGAATCCCTAATTTCCTTGATCCTGATAACGATAATGATGGAACGCCAGACAGCGCAGATAACGATGATGACGATGATGGAATCCTCGACATGTCTGACCCAGATGATGATAATGATGGAATCCCTGATGTTTGTATTAACATTGATACCAACGGAGATGGATTGAATGATTATACAAGAAGCAATCTAACAGCACCATTCCAAACACCTGGCGCAGATACGGACTCGGTTGCTGGAATTGATTGTGAAATCGATTATGACTACGATCAAGACGACGACCGCCTTAGATTTATCGACCAAAACTACAACGCTGTTGCAGATTGGTTGGATGTCGATATGGGTGGTACCACTTCACCAGATAACCTTGGCAACATCTTGGTTAGCGGAGATGCTTTAAATTTCGAATACGACCTAGATGATGACCAAATACAAAATGAGAATGATTCATTCCCATTAGACAAGGCCTCGGTTGTAGCAACATGGAATTGTCCTACAGTCGCTAATCCGAATCCTACAAATCCAGACTCACGCTGTGTAACACGTCGTGCTTCTCATTCACAATTCAATGATTGGGATGGCGATGGAGTCAACAATTGGGAAGACGTAGATGATGATAACGATGGTATATTGGATGCATTAGATATTGATTGGGATTGTGATATGGATAACGATGCAGATTTGCATACTATCAACGGTGCGCTTTATCGCGACGATGGGCCAAATTCAGTTGACTCAGATATCGATGGCGATGGACTTGAAAACGGCATCGATTGGGATGATGATAACGATGGAATTTCAGACTTATATGACCCTGATGACGGGAACTGTGGAGTTCTCGACTTCGACTTAGGCGATTCATTCGCTAGACCATATTACCCTGCAGATGACGGCGGTTCTTTGGATGGAAGTGGAGATTCTCAAACATATACGGATAACACATCAGACCACTGGAACATGGTTTACTTGCACAACCCTTTCCAAGATGCAGTCCTAAACTACAATGGATATGATGCAACTACAAATCCGGTTACAGCAGGTACAGTTCCAGAGTTTTATTGGTTCTTATTCGCCCGTTGGTCTCCATATAATGGTGGAAACGATTGGGATATTGACAGTGATGGAGATTCTCTAATCAATGGATTGGATATGGATCAAGACGCAGACGGTCTCCCAGATTGGTGGGACCAAGATGAAGCCAATGATGGTGTACTCGACATTAATGATATCAGAATGGGTGGCTCGTTTGACCTAACTACTTGCGGTTGGACAGTCGGTAATCTCGGACAAGGTTTCGTATGCGGTTATGCTTATGCTCTCGCATTCCATATGCCACTGAATGGAGTTAATGCTCAAATGGGCTCACCTTATTCCGTTCGGCCCGATGCAAACTGGGACGAAGGTGCCTTCGCAGGTGGCCCTACAACAGGCAATTGGAGTTGTACTCCTGGTGCAGCAGGTGGTTGTTACCACTATGAGTTCAATGGACAAAAGAGCGCAGCTCTTTCCTATGTTGACATGACAAATAACAGAGATTCATTCGTTGCTTGGTTCGGTCTATCTACTGGACTATGGCAGTGGAACGTTGACGGAATGGGTCCAAAGCATCTAGATGAATTCCCTGACGAACTCGGTGCAGACATGATGAAGAATGATGTCGACGGCGACATGGATGGTGATTTCACAAACGATACAGTCGATTTGGATGATGATTATGACGCAGTTTATGACTGGTATGATGTCGATGATGATAACGATGGAATATGGGATTATTTTGAAGTTGATTCGAATGACGATTTAGATGATGATGCGAGCCAAGAATACGATGGCGCATTCTTTACAGGAACTAATTGTGCAGACAATGATGACGATGGTAATGATGCTGACGTTGACGAAGATGGTTGGTTCCAAGCAGTTTGGGATCAAGGTGTAATGTCACAAGGTCTACGCGCACCAAAGTTTTACGACGTCGACAATGATAATGACGGCGTTCCCGATGCTGAGGATTTCGATGACGACAATAATGGAATCAGCGACGCCATCCAAGAACAAATGCCAAATTGTTTCTGGGGAGAAGAACAAATGCCATTTGACAATGACAATGATGGAATTGTCGACTGGAAAGATGACGATTGGGATGCAGATGGAATTTCTAACCCAGTAGAACTTGCAATTAGCCTAGTTCAAGCCTTTGACCACGACAACGATGGTCTGCGTGACGATCTTGATCTTGATGACGACCAAGATGGAATGCATGATGTGGATGAAGTTCTACTCTGGCCTACTCGTTTTGGCCGCAACTCAACCAACCCTTGGGATCACGATGACTTTGGAAATGGCGAAGGTATCGCTAATCCTCTTGATAATGGAACAGGTCCGGATGCAGTCGACTATGATGACGACAATGATACTCGTGAAGATCCTGACTTTGACCATTTGGAAAATACTTTCACCAGTGATACATGTTATGCAGGTTCTGAATCAAGTGACTGGGACCATGACAATGATTGTGTTCTCGATGAGGATGACAAAGCTCCAACTTTCATCACTATGAACGTTCCAAACAATCTTTGGATTGATGCACGTTCACCAGCGATTTTCAGCGGACACGTAAATTGGGTAAATCCAGTTTCTGGTCAGATGGAGAACGCGGTTGGATTACCTGTGCAAGTCACTATCGAGTGGACTGCAAATGGAACCAAAGCAGTTGAAACAACTGACGTTTTGACAAATACTGGTGGAAACTTCAGCGTTGGACAATTCCTATACCCTGAAGATATCACAGTAGGTGATAGTTCAACATATATCGTATATGCTGAAGTAACAGAAATGTTCGCATTCAATGGCAATACTTCACAATCTTACAATGTTGGTGTAGAAGCAAATCTGACAGTTGATTATTCAGCATGGGAATATTTCCGCAGCGATGAACAACCATTCTGGCTTGATTTCAAGGCACACTACACAGCAGATTGGGAGCGTGGATTTTTCGATAGCCGTGTTAAGAACGCACCCATCACATTCTCTATCTTTGGTGGAATTTTCGGTAACACGACCCACCCAACGAACTTCACTGGATTCGGTGGAGAAGGATACCGAACGGATTCGTCTGGTTGGGCTTCTTTAACCTTCATCCAAGATTTAGGAGTCTCTGGAACTTGGAAACAAGTTCGTTGGAACTCAACCATGGATAATGGCGTTGGCCAGATTCCAGGTGGATATGAAGAAATTGTGTGGGATACATTAACTGTAAGCCACAACGTAGTTCTAGATAACCTCGGTGTGCCAGTAAGATATGATTATTCAAATACAAGTTTGCCTTCTGGCGATATTGAAATTATCGCAAGAGTTTCGCCAGAATTGGCAAGTGAATGGCCATTCCCTTGGTTACATGGTGATGAATCACTACCATTCCAAGTTCGTATTATGCATCGCATGAATATCGAAGGTCAAATGATTGCAAACGGAATAAATCCGGTTTACTACTTTGATGCAACTATCAACAATGGTGATGGTACCTTTGGCGACTGGGCAACTTTATTCCACGCACAGGCTTTGACTGCAGCAGGAATCAACTTCAACGATGTTGCTAACTACAAACCATACGCTACTAATTGGGACGGAAATCCTGCAACGCTATTGGGTGAATCAGCAAGACTACGTAATTTCATATCTGTTAATACAACACATTGGTTCATCAATTTAGTCAATGGAGGAGATTCTAACTTACCGCCTTGTGGTGCCGTTGATCCAACAGACCCACAAAGCCCAGTTCGTTGCGAAATTGTTCCAGAAATGAACACTGGAGAAAGTTTCCAAATTATTGGTACAGTTACAAATAGAACCAATGATGCATGGGATGCAGACCCAGTCGCTTTGCAAATCGACGTTGACCACAATGGACAATTCATGGGCGCGCAAGAGACCGCATATGCACAACGCCCAATAATGAAGGACGGAGATGCAGTATACGATTACAACTGGTCTTGGTTTAGTCAATACAGTTCAGGAACATATGGTGTAAGAGTTGATTTCACTAACTCGGCATACTATTTCACTGGAAACTCGACAACACTATCTCATACTGGTGCATACATCAATGTAACAGTTGTAGGTACTACGGATTTCCAAACGACCTCTCTACCTCGTCTTTATCGTAATACAAACACAACTATCCAGGCGAAATTGGTTGACAATTCTCTCCAACCAGTGCGCAATGCCCCAGTCAATTACACTTGGTCATTCGATGGAAGAACGGGTGTTAATTACACAGATGATAACGGATTCTTTGAGATTCCGTTCAATGTTTCAGCACAAGATGCATTAGGTGACTTCACCTTGCAATTTGAATATGCAGGAACTCCATTGATGAAGGGTAATACAGCAACACAAGAAGTGTGGGTTGTTTCAAGAACTTACTTGTCTGTTACAACAGCAGACCCTAACTTACGCCAATCTGGAGACCGTTGGGATTTCACAGCACAAATTGTTGATGATAATAAGACTCTAGAGCGCGACTCCGGTGGAGCCGCTCTTGATGGTCCTGAGGCACCTGATGGTGGATTGGTTGATGTTATCTTCGAAGGTAAGTCCTTCGATGGAATCAATCACCGTCAAGTCGTTGCAACAGTTGCACCACAAGCTGGATTGATTTCTTTGCCAGAACCACAGCCTGATGGTTCCCACCTATGTTTCTATGATGGTAATGGTGATGGTTTCGCAGACAGGGATGCAAACTCAGACGGTGACTTAGACCGCAATGAGACAATTGGATGTTTGAAATCCAATATCAGTCCTTTGAATCCACAACTATTGCGCGATGATCCTGAATCTTTCTTACCAGATGGATTTGGACCTGTCAATGTAATTCTTCGCTTCGAAGAAACACTTCCAAACGAAGGATGCGCACCATTAGAAGCGTCTTACTTAGGAATCCAAGGCGCATGGGATCCATGTGTAAGCACACCTGGTAACGATCACTACCGCGTGATAATGACTCATAACGCAAATGGATTCAGTTTAATCGGCCGCACTAATTTAGAAGTCACCGACCAAATCGTTTACACAAGCGAAGTTGACCCTATGACCGGTGAAATCGTTCCTAAGCCAATGGTTGTCACTGGACAGTTGTCTGATGAACTAGGTACTAACCTAACAAACAGAATTATCCGTGTTAATTACGAGATGGTTAACGGCCAATCCGGCCCTATTGCTTGCCCAACATCTACAACTGACTCTGATGGATTCTATGCGATTACTTGTCCTCTTAGTGACGTAATGGCTGGAAAGGCCAAGGTATCTGTCATCTATTCATCATATGATAACAATGATGCATACCGCTATGAAAACAAGACAGTACAAACCGAGTTTGATGTTTTCTCTAACTCAACACTTTCAGTAATGGAAGTTGGACCATTCAAGTCCAGTGTTGAATCATGGATGGCACCTAACGGAAGTACATATCCTGTGCTCTATCTCAAGGAATCATTCCACATCGATGCAAAACTGACACAATCGAATGGCCAATACGTTGGTGGAAAGTGTTTGAACATCTATGTTGACCCGGATCAAAATGTTCGCCCAATCGCAACAATTCGCACCAATGAATTAGATGGTACGATAGAATGGTTTAGTGGAGATCAACTGCAAAACCCGTCGCTAAAGGGCGTCGAAACGACCGGTGGTCAATTGGAAGGATTTAGAACACTAAGAGTTGCATTTGAACCAGATTTACGTGTTGCTGGAGGTTGTGATAAGGATTCATCCAATGTATTGAACGGTTCGAGCATGGATATAGAAATCCTAGTGCGTTCTCGCGTTGACCTACAAGTTAAGCAAACATGGAGTCATTCAGGTAGTAACGGAGTTCCAGAAGGAACCGCTATCACGGGCGAAATAGCACTATTGCGCGACCGTCTTGACTTAGCAGTTGAAAACGAAGAAGTATGGTTCGTACGTCAATTCTACTCTGAAGACAATGAGTGGGTTAAGGAAGGAGTTAACAAAACCAACACCAATGAACAAGGACACGCAAGCTTCGAGTGGGCTTTCGATGGTAAAACTTGTAATGGTGTTGATTGTGAAGGAAGATGGCGTATTATTGCATATTACCCAGGTTCTACCTACTTCTCTGAGTCCCAAGACAACATTACTCACGAAGTTATATGGGCAGAACCAAGCAACATTAATGCGGAATCATCATTATTCACTCCTGAAACTATGATGGCATTTGCAATTGTTTTGATGGCTGCACTTATTGCAGGATTCATGTATTGGCAACGTGTACAAGAGCGTCGCCAGGTTCATGCTCTAAAGGGTATATTGACCGATACAATGATGCAATTGGAAGCAAGTAACGAGTATATCGCTGCTATCTTCGATTGCTACAAGAATTTGGTTAAGCACTTCAGAAAGCATGGATTCATGAAGAAGGTTTACGAAACAACTCGTGAATTCGAAACAGCAGTTCGTGCCGCTTTCAGCATGGTACCAAGCGAGCAACTTGATGGATTCTTAACAATCTTCGAAGAAGCAAGATATTCCGATCACAATATCGGCGTTGAACACCGCGATAAGGCATTGGGTACACTAAATGCAATCGCTAGTTCTCTAACCCTTGCATTAGGTGAGGAAGGAATGATTGGAAGAAAGGAAGTAGTCAATCTTTATGACGTCCAAACCAAAGCCGGTGAATTCGTAGCAGCAGATGGTTCAATGCGCCAAGCAGGACTTGATGAAGGCGACGAAAATTCAGGATTCTCACTTTGAACTTGAATAACGAGGCATAGGTGTGGCGCAATGCGTTGCGCCCACCTAGCCCTTGCTTAGTATGACTAAATCCATCGAGGTAGAAATTAGCCGCTGGATTGGATAATTTAACGAATTATCTCCTTAACATTCAAAGAGCGGGTGTTGTGTGGTAGCACCATGGACGATTGGAAGGAACTTATCGGCGAGGCTATGCAAATCGAGACGACAGACACTATCGCGGCGTTCAAAATCTACGAACGTGCAGTAGTTGCAGGTCTAACAACTTCTCAAAATCTGTTGGACGATATCGAAGCAGCACAGATAATAGAAGCCATTTATGGCGCTCTAGTCGCTTATTCTCAAACCATCATGCTGCGCATGAAGGCAGAAGACCCAGAAATAGGTGGCGTTGACCATGCATTCCGAGCTGGCCAAGCCTACGGGGTCTCATGCGTTCTCAATCACCTCATCGACAAACTCACCGACATCACCGGTGGAACTGAATTGGGCGCTATGGACGCATTTTCGGACACACTTCACGATGAGATCATCATTCAAGGTAGAGCAGCGGGATTGACCATTGAATTACTCGATGCTAAAGGCGATATTCTATTCGAATGATAAGGTGCTTTTGGCGCGCTGCACTTGAAACAGAGTGCTTGGGCCAAACGCTGCACTGCGACGCGCTGTACAGCCCTACCGCGTCGGTGGTTTGATAATGGGTTGGCGAGACGGCGGCCTGCTTCAAAGCATCGAGGGAGTTAAATGAGCAATCCAACAAACAAGACAAATACTCAGTTAGTCGACATGATCGACGTATTGAAGGCACAGTCTCGTGAGACCGGATCTGCTGTTTGGCGAGATGTGGCCATGCGACTATCAAGAAGTCGCAAGAACTGGGCCCAACCTAACCTTAGCCGCGTAAGTCGCTATGCCCCTGAGGGCGCAACAATCCTCATACCAGGCAAGCTTCTTGGCTCAGGTGAGTTGGTCAGTAACCACACTATCGCAGCATACAGTGTAAGTAATGGCGCTCGGGAGAAAATAGAAGCCGCTGGAGGTCGATTTTTGACCTACAACGAGCTGATGAACGAAAATCCAACTGGAAAGGGGGTTGTAATCCTTGCCTGAAACTACCTACGTATTCAACGCAGATGGTCTCATCATGGGTCGGTTAGCATCTACTGTTGCTGAACTTCTCATAAAGGCAGCAAGGGAAGATCGTGATGACAAAGTTATCATTATCAACTCTGAGAAAGCAATCGTATCTGGTCGACCACGCTCGGTATTAAACACATACCAAGCAAAGTATAAGTTGAACCATCCACGTAAGGGTCCATTTTTCCCACGTATGCCAGACATGATTATGAAGCGCACTGTCCGTGGAATGCTTCCTTACCAAAGGAAGAATGTTGGACGCCGTGCAATCCGTAATCTTAAGGTTGAAATCGGTTGCCCATCTCACTTAGAGTCTGATCTTCCTGACGGCCATGAATCTGGCGATGATAGCAAGATTAGAAGAGCACTACCAGACCGCTTTATTCTCCTTGGAGATATTTCAGCTAATCTTGGTGCACCAGCCCACCGATGGACTGGAGGTGAACAATGATGGCAGTTAAGAAAAAGAAATCAGTTGAATCATCAGGAAAGCGTAAGACAGCAATTGCTCGTGCAAGCGTTATCGCTGGCAAGGGAAGAGTTCGCGTTAACAGTGAACCAATTGAAATCCTTTCCCCATCTCTTGCACGTCGCAAGGCTATGGAACCACTAACTATTGCTGACGCCATGAAACGTCTTAGCAAGGTTGACATCAATATTACCACAGAAGGTGGCGGTATTATGGGACAAACCGATGCTATTCGTACTGCTATTGCACGTGGACTTGTCCACTACAATGGTGGCAAAGAGGGAATCGACGAAGAACTACGAAACGAATACTTGAGATTCGACCGTAGCCTATTGGTCAACGATCCTCGCCGCAAGGAGGCCAAACATCAACTTGGTCGCGGTGCTCGTAAGAAGAAGCAGAAGTCGTATAGATGAGGTGATTAATTATGATAATTCCAATCCGTTGTTTCAGTTGTGGAGGCTTAATTGCCCACAAGTGGGAAGAGTACAAAGAGAAAATCGCAGTTGGCATAGAAATGGCAGACGCCCTCGACCAAATCGGGCTAAACCGTTACTGTTGCCGTAGAATGTATGTTGGACACCACGATCTCATTGAAGAAATCGCACCGTTCAGCACCTCTCTAAAGTGAGCAACTCTGACTAGATATTGTAAATCATTGTAGGGTCGTAAGGCTCGACAATAATAGCCTACAATACACCCCAATCCTTCTGACGCGAAGCCTTTGGGTTCTTATGGATAATCAAAGAGGCATAGGCATGGCAAGCATGCGCACCCATATTCTCGTCTTATTGCTACTCGTTGCACCAATGACTTGTTTGATAGCCCCATCTTCTGCAGATAGTGTCATCAATTCCGACACCGATTGGAGTGGAGAGATTATTCTTAGCGGAAATGTTACAGTCGCCAATGGTACGACTCTGACCATTCAACCTGGAACGACAATAGACGCCAAAGAGTATTGGATCTCAGTCGAAGGAACTTTGAATGCCAACGACGTATTGTTCAATTCCAGTATTCCACCTCTTACTCAAGGGTCACATGGCGCTGGACTTTGGGTTGGACTTGAAATAGCAGCAAATGGTCATGCTAATTTGCAAAACGTAGTTATTGAAAATGCTGAAATCGGAGTTCTCATTGAAGGAACACTACAAGCAACCCAACTCATAGTCAATGACTCATACATGGCCATTGATTCAATCGGTAGTTCATCCGTTACTGATATATCGGCAAACCACATCGATTTTGACACTATTAGGAATAGTGGGGACATAAATATCGACGGGGCAACTTTTGATGACATTGCAATTGGAATTTCTAATAGCGGCAATTTCTTCGGCCAAGACATAACTATCTCCTCAGCAGGAATCGGCATAAGTGCAAGCAATGGTAATTTAGTTGCCAACCGAATCAGTATTAGTCAGGCAACAGTCGGTATCTCTTCAGTATCTGGGGCTTCGGTAGAAGTGTCAAACATCACAGGTACGGACGTGGCATTACTCATCGATGCGGCAAATAGTGATGACTTGCTAGTCAATACTGCTGCGGTAGCAGGACAGAGACTACTCAGCGCTAACGGAGCGACACAGTATCAATTGAATGATGTCAAATTCCAATCATCAATCAATGCCAATAGAGCTACTATCGATTCAAATTGTGCAGGTATTTGTCAATTTGACCAACTGGAAGTTTGGGATAGCAACCATATTGCCAGTCTATCTGGAATAGGTGAACATCAATTTTCAGCATCAGATTTATCTGGCCAAGATAGCGGTATCTCGGCATCGGGGCAAGGATTGTTAACAATACAGTCAACTAATATCACAACCCAACAAGACGCATTAATAATTTCAGGACCAAATTCTGAAATCCAAGGTCTTGACATTGAACATCTAGGAACTATTTCACGCGCAGCCAATATCTTGGGCGGCACTCACGATTGGAATGATATAATTATTGAAAAAACATACAGTTCCTTTGATAGCGAATCCGAAGCCCTAAACATTTGGTATTCGGACATTCAGTTAGGTACTTTTGAAGTTAATAATTTCGCTACTTCCATCAATGCAGAGCAAAGCACAATCGTGGCAACAGATATTGTTTTGGAGTATGGTGAAGAAGTTGGTATTGATTTATCCGACTCTACATTAAAGGCAGATTCACTTCAAACCACCGCCCAAAACACAGGGGCAAATCTAATCGGTCAATCATCACTTCATCTAGGCCAATGGATAGCAGCACTCCATGCCACACCACTGTCCTTGGCAGACGGTGCTGATGCAACAGTTCGTAACTTCCAACCTCAAAATTCAGCGGGGTCTTCTCAAGCACTGGGCGATGGCTATTTCCTCTATGGCTCTTCAACTTCACAAATAATTGCCACATCATCATCTGATAAGTTTATTGAAACAGCAGTTACTTTCACCGATTTACTAGGTAATCCAGTAGAAGCCAATATCAATGTTCATGGTTTTGAATTAATCAGTGATATCAATGGCGCTGCGGACTTACCCCTCTTATCTTCTGGTTCAATGGTTTCAGTTACACTCGATGGTGCTGGGGTAAGGGTTTCTCTCACCGGTGGACAGGTAGGTCAATCTGTGCAAATACCAGTCATTCCTTCAGGGGATTGGACTATTCCTAGTGGGCAATTTGTAGTTCTTAATCCGAAGGTCGATGGAACAGCACATATGCTAACTGGAGATTTGACAATTTCGAACAATGCTGGCCTTTCCTTGGTTGGCGTTGATTTACAATTACCTCAAAACGCGCAAATAGATGTCCAAGGTTCAGGTATTCTGAGTGGCCAAGATGCAACGATCACGGTGGCTAATATTTTCGCAGGAACATCTGCAATGGTTACAGCATACGCTGATAATTCTTTGATTATAGACGCCAATCTCATTTGGTCATGTCAAACACTTCGTGAGATTTCTAGTTTGGTCATCAAAGGTGACCTAACATTACAACCTGGATGTAAAGTCGAAATGACCGGAGGAGATGTAGAAGGAAGCATAAGCATCCTAACAGGAGGCGAATTCACATTATTATCCGAACTCGACATCACAGTATTGGACAAAGGAGAGCCGGTAGTAGGTGCAATAGTTTCTGTGGATGGGGCAACGTCTCAAACAGATAATGATGGTAAAGTTTCAACTTCAGCAATCGCTCGACATGTCGACGATTCTAGCGATACTACTGGTGGAATGAAAACCGTAGCTTTGCAAATAGAATCTTTCACCGACATGACCTCATGGGATTCATCCTCCAGTTTAACTCATACATTTATGGCATCAACTCTCCCAACTGGAGTAGTCAATTCATGGTTGATATTAGAGGCTCAATGGAGTCCATATTACTTGGACGGTAATTTGGAAGTTGGCCAATTCACAACCTTAACAATTCATGACGGGGTCGCCATTCGTTCTACAGAAGGTTCAACGATAACGGTAAACGGAATTCTAGATGCTGGAATCGCTACACTCTCTAGCACAGGATTTGGTGCTCGTTGGGGTGGATTAGTATTAGGGGATTACACCAGTTCTCTTATTGATTTATCAGGGACCCATGTAGTGGAAGCAAGTAGTGCAATTACAATTCCTAGCCTCGGAACAGTAGATGTAAGTTCGGCATTATTTGCTCGTTCTAGCGGTTCAGACCCACTAATACAGGTTTCTTCGGGTAGTTCAGCAGCAGTTAATATTAGAAATTCTGAATTCCATGACGGAGGTTCAGGTTGTATTTTCGCATATCCTTCTCAGTCGGTTCTAACATTGTCAGGGGTTGAATTGGATTCATGTAATGGGCCAGGTATTTGGGCAAGACAAGTTGATTTACAGATAGATGGTTTCAAAATTGGCGAAAATATTTCTTCAGGAATGGAACTTACTGGGGTTACTGGTAGTGCCAAAGATATCGATGCCAATTCATTCAATGGTGATGGTAATGTATTGTGGCTTGAATCAATAGATGGAGAATTTTTAGTTGAAGGATTTAGTGCCACAACCTCTGGAACTGCAGCGATCGCAGGAACTACCAATAGAGAAATTATATTATCAAATATTGAGATAAACGGCGCTCCTGCAATAGACTTTGATGATACTGCTGGAATTATTTCTGGATTAGATTTGAACGGCCAAGGAACAGGTACAGGTTTGACTGTGCATCATGGAAAATCCTCTTCCCCCTTAGTGATTGAAGATGCCAACATCGCAAATTATGCAGTTGCAATAGACTTGCATGCCGATGCAGGTGAAAATCCAGTAAATTTGATAATGCGAAATACTGATTTGTGGGCGAGCACAGCAATATCGGCGGAAGGCTTTGGTTGCATTATTGAAGAGGGCAGCGTAGTAGGAGAAATAGAATCCTCTTCAGCTGAAATCACTTTGGTAGATGTTGACAGCCAGTCAACAACCGTTTCCTTATTGCAATCCAATGTGTATATCTTTGAGACCTTTATTCTAGATGCTAAAATGAATAATCAATCACTCGATGCTGATTACCAAGTATTAGTTTCAGGCATAGATAGTCAATCTACGAGTTATAGCGGACAAGGTGCAGAAGCGAAATTATTGTTGAAATGGATTTCATCAACCACAACATATGAAGCGACTTCAATCTCTCTAATGGCTAGTGCAGAAGGTGTTATTGATTCTGAAGCAACCTTTGATTTACCAATGGATAACAATAATCACCTTATCGTTAACATGACTGTAAACGGCCAACCAACAGTCACTATTAGCGCTCCATATTCTGGTCAAAGATTCATGGAATCAACATACCTAACGGCGATTGCACAAGTCTCTGATGATTATGATTCAACTGAGGAATTAACTCTACTTTGGATTGTCACCGATTCATCCGGAAATGAAGTTCTTACCGGCCCAAGCGAATTACAATATAATTTGACAGATATTCCACAAGGACTCTATGTATTGGAATTACAAGTCACAGATTCATTTGGCAAGATGTCATCAGCGAGTGTTGACTTTGAAGTAACAGCACTCGACTCTGATGGAGATTGGACAGCAACCTGCGACGATAGCGATTGGTTTGACAACACCATATCACGTTCTTGTGGCCCAGATGTCTATGATGAGGACGACGATAACGATAGATTTACGGATATCAAAGATAAATTCCCACTGGATGCCTGTGCATATTTAGATAGTGATGATGACGGAATGCCCGATACTATCAATTGCCCCGAAGGAATGTCAACATGGCTATTTGAAGACCAAGATGATGATAATGATGGAACGCCGGATATCTTAGAAGGGGTTTCCACTAAAGAAGACTCTATTATTTCAAACACAGGGCTACTTCTTGTCATCGGTTTAATCATATTAGCAATAATGTTGGTAGTGCGTTCTAGGCGAGGCGGCGACTCTGAGATGAAATTATTTGACGAACGACTTCTTTGAGGCGATCTTATGGTGACATCCAACGCCTTACCAGATGCGAATGACATCGCCTTTGTAGCGGTTTCAATCCTCGCAATAATAATTGCATGGGATGCTTATTGGTTGACAAAACAACGCACCGACGTACCAACTCTCGGAAAACAAGGTAATGGAAATTTTGCTTGGAAAAGTGAAGGAGCTCAAGAAGTGATAAGGCAATGGGGCAACCTTGGTTCTATGGCAGCGATGATGGCACTACCGTGGGCGTTAGTACAACTCTCCAACACTTCAGCAACCTATGTGATAATATGGGACATTTTACTAGCTCTCCATTTGATTTCTTTATTGGTTCCTAAGCGTTATGCAATAACAACAACTCACCTGTTTGCTGATGGGCAAAGGTATCCATGGTCGATGTTAAAACTAGCAAAAAAGCAACCAAAGCGGCGAATAATGCTATTGAGAAAGGGCTGGGGTATTTTTGGTCCATTACCATTGGGGGGAGATCGCCATGATTTGTCGATCGCCAGATTACAGATTGAAAATGTTATTTCTGCAAAACAACCTCCAAGTAATAATTTTGAATCTAATATCGGTGAATCTGAATAATAGGTAGCATTACAATCAAAACCCTCATTGTTTTAGCCGGTACATGGATTGGACAAGAAGCGGAGATGACATCTTCATCCGGCTGGACCCTGGTGAAGAAATACATGCAGGTATTAGAGAAGTTGCAGATAAAGAAAATGTCAATGCAGCAGCAATAACAAGCGGAATTGGCCGCACTCGAGATAATGCCTATGGCTTTATGAACGCAGAACATATCTACCAACGTTGGACATTAGAGAGTCCATGTGAATTGGTAACGTTACAGGGCAATTTCGCAAGAATGGTTGATGGTAGTGGATTCACCCACCTTCATGCTACATTCACTAACGATGATGTTGAAGTGCATGCGGGGCACATGTTCCATGCAACAGTGGAAGTCGTTGCAGAGATTCATATGCGGGTCATGAGCAAAGCCATTATGACAAGATGTCCAATGGCAGATAGCGAATTTGTCGCTCTTTCCTTTGAGTGACAATCCTCCGTGAGCAAACCGGTCTAAAGTATGCTTTTTAGTTTAAACGAGACCCAATCAATTGTAAATAGCGCGATATAAAGTCCCATTTTAAGGGAATAAACCCCGAGAGCGCATATCTAAGACCCCTTTGAAAGGCATTGTTTCATAAAGGGTGGGCTGCCGGATATGAGGTATGGATAAAACCTTTGCACTATTTATGACCGCACTTTTACTTCTTTCCGGATGTCTCGGAGCAGATGAAAATTCAGTGTCCGACGCAATCATTCTAGCAGGCTGTAATGATGCTACTGCTCTAAACTACGATGCTAATAACAGTGCAGCAGAATCAGTAAATACAACTGCATTCTGTGCATCAGAAGAAGCATTAGAGCAAGGAATTATGGAATTTATTCAATTTATGGATGAAGGCCCTGAAGACAATATCACCACTACTATAGGATATTCTATGGAAGTATCCGAAGTATCCGAAGACAATATGACATGGACTTACCTAGAAACAGCTCTTATGACGCCTACTGGAATGAAAACTACTACGATGGACAACTATGGCGAGGACTTCGGCACTCAAGAAATTATCATGTCCGGTAACCAAATTCAATACTCCACTTCAACCAGTGAGAGTAACATGACAGTTCGCATGACTCATGCACATGGATTCAGGGAACTCATCGAGATGATGGAAGATGACGGCATGGAAGATGACGGCATGGAAGATGACGGCATGGAAGATGATGACATGGAAGATGATGACATGGACGATGATGACATGGGTGGAGACGATATGAATGGAGACAACATGGAAATAATGTGGGGTTGTATCGAATTTGTAAACTACTCATTAGCCCCTTCAGATGGAAATCTAACTGGTGTCATTCTTGATAATGGCCTTGACTTTTCCATGTGTGGAACGACAGTAGGCGAGACTAATCATACCTTTGGAACAGGCGAATCCACAATGCCTGAAAAAATTGCATACCGTGAATGTATGACTAGTAGTGTGGATCAAAGTACAGAGTGCGAAGCAGGGGTACTCGAGTTAAATTCAACAGGAGCATGGAATCACTTCTACGTATCTGAGGAATCTGAATGTGATGATGGAAACTTTGATAGTTCAACAAATATGTGCGCAGTATGGATGGGTGAAATATCTATGTATGATTCTGAAGCATTTGAAATAGTCGGTCAAGGAGAATCTATTACTGTCATGTATCAGTATAATTCAACAACTCAAAGTGGAATTTTAATGACTAAAGATGGTCCTGAACATGACGATGACATGAATGGGCATGATGATGACATGGAAGATGACGGCATGGAAGAAGGCGAAGAAGTAGACCCAGCGCCTGAAGATTATACCCCATACTTCACTACAAATGCAACATTTGAAGACTTTAGTATTACTGAAGCAGGAATGTCATTCACTGGATTATTAAATGTAGCAGGCGCACCATTTGGTGAACTTGTAGTTTATACTACTACTGATTTCGCAGTAACCGGATTTACATTAGTTGATGTAAACGAAGCTAACAATTACGTCAGATTTACTCTGATCAATTCTGGTGAAGCAGCGGTTGATGAAACAATTCCACTATCTGCTCTACCATTCCTATTATTGGGTGAAGAGATGATGAGTATGCTCGGAGACGGCGACGATAACAACGGCGGCGACCAATTCATGTGTGATGACGGTCAACTAATCGATGCTGACTGGGTAAACGATGGAATGGAAGATTGTGCTGATGGCTCCGATGAGTTTGAAGACAACAGTGGAAACAACAACGGACAAACTGATTCATGGTCCTTTGACCGTGATGTTGCTGCTTGTGATGAGGATAACGACTCAATGGTTGATTACCAAGAATTCATCAATTGTATCGAAAATGATCTGACCAATGATGGATACGGATCAATGAATGCCGATGATGTAGATGCTGATATGATGTTTGAAATTGGTGACATGGATAACAACAGTCTCTTGAATGAATCTGAACTTAGTTATATCAATCAAATGATAAACGGTGATGATGAAAACAACAATGACGAAACACCTAGCCCTGAAGAAGCAATGAATGCTTCTGATGCAGATGGTAATGGCGCTGTATCTTGGAGTGAGTTTACTGCTGAGTGGAATTCAAATTGGGCTGAGTCTGGAAACTTATCTGATGATTCAGGATTTGAATCTCAACTATTTTCAGCATTCAATGATTCGGACATGGATAATAGTGGTGACTTAAACCTCACTGAATTGGAATTATTCATTGACGAGGTTGACATGATCATGAATACCGATTATTCTAATGCTTCAACTCCTGAAGAGATGTTTAGCATGTTTGATCTTGATGGTAATAGTCAAATCAATGTAAGTGAATTATTCATTGGATTAGACCCCAATGATACAATGTCCCAAGAAGACCAATACAACATCGACTCCATGTACAATATGTACGTTGGTGACAATAGCGAGGGATTAAACATGACCGAATTCACTTCACTCTGGGATGAGATGAACAGTGACGATAACGGTGACGATAACGGTGACGATAACGATAACGGTGGCGATAACGGTGACGATAACGGTGGCGAAGGAACTGATGAAGACACTGGCGACTCTGAAACCCTGTATATTATGGGCTTTTTCCCTGCGGAAGGAGTTCTAGATGATTACAGCCTTGTCCTAGCAAATTGTGTAATGTCTGAACAATCTATGACCCCTGAATCCTGTGAAGAAGGAGTCTACTCGGTAGTTCTTTCCAGCATAGTCATGGACGGTAATTCTACTTCCAATCCTGGAGTTATGTTTATGGATACTGATGCAAGCGGAACACTCAGCTCAGGAGATATGATAATTATTGATCATTCAGAATTGAATCTTACAGAAGAGTGGAATACTCCACGTCTTCACTCTGAAGAAGCAAATGCATATGCAGATGAGAACCCAATGATGCCAGGATTCACCGGAATCCTAGCAACACTTGGACTACTTGGTGCAGCATTATCTCGTAGAGAATGAATCATTACTGATTAAATCAGGGTGCATGCTCAATTCACCTCCTCAATAGAGGGGGTGGATTGAGAAGTTGTATATCGGTCTAGTTGTACAGTTTGTTGTGTGCCACAAGAGTAACTCTCAGAGCCACTACCATCTATTCTGATTGCGTGACCATTGGGCATTGCAGAACTACTATCAAAGGGCCACCCTCTAGGGTGGTCATGGAAGTTAGCGAGTGCTTCATTGCAACCAAAGGCCAAGATTGGAAAAAGATCGACGGGTGTAATGTTCACATGAATGTGAAACGCCGTTTGCAACGAACTGTAATCCGTGGTAGCGAAGGTGACGATCTCATGGATGAGGGTGCAGAATCAGCAGTCTATACAATTTCTGGGAAAATGAATATGGCAGACTACAAGGAGATTCTCGGAGTTTTCCGAACTGGTCAGCCTTACTTCCACGATCCGTTCGAAAACCGCCAAATGAAAGTGGTATTCTCAAGTATAGATTATGATAGTGCCAAAGGAGTTTTTGAATTCATTTTGGTTGAAGATGCGGAACAATCTGAAATAAAGTCTTAGACAAAAATTTAGATTATTTTGAGCATATGATCTAATTGAGAATGATTAGGTTCTGTTCAAATAAATACCGAACCCCTTGCGCCCATATTCTAATATCTACTTACCATCTCATTAAATCAAATGGCCGAAGGCAGACTATTCGACTCCAGTAGGTGTTACTCTGTCAATAATAAGGTGGTAAATTTACTTTTCTTGCTATCTAAAGCGAGTGTTCAAGAAGGCTCGCCATCCTGTTCATATTATGGCGGAGGTCGGTCCAAATCCACAGGATGAAGCGGCGCGAATCGCTTGGCTATCACAACGGATAGCCTTCCATTCAGATCTCTATTATAATCAATCACAGACTCAGATTCCAGATGTAGAATTTGATAGATTGTGGGACGAACTGAAAGCGCTTGACCCGAATCACCTGCAACTCAGCATCGTAGGCTCAGATGTAGACCCAGGTACTGTAAAAGTAGACCATATGTTTTCTATGAGCAGTCTTGACAAGGCTACTAGTGATGAAGAAATCAATCATTTTGTTAACGAAACCGCATTGGGCGCTAGTAGATTCATTTCTCAGCCCAAATTGGACGGCTCGGCCTTATCTCTAGAATATCGTAAAGGGCGCTTGGTTAGGGCTGCAACACGTGGTAGCGGCGCACGAGGAGAAGATGTCACTCGCAATGCTCGCAGATTAGGAAATGTCCCTGAATCATTGGGGGTGGAGATAGATGTCCATGTTCGCGGCGAAGTTGTAATGCGCAAAACCATGTTCGAGAAAAAATATCGCGATATTTCCCCAAACCCCCGTAACTTAGCTGCTGGAGCATTGCGGCAAAAGAGGGCAGAGGGTAAAGCAAAGGCAGAGGATTTGGTATTCCAAGCATATGATGCCAAATTCCCCGATGCTAATAACCGCCACCCCCAAAGCATTTCACCTCAAGATTTCAAGCAAGATTCTGAAGTGCTGCTTTGGTTAAGCGAAACTGCCGGTATTGAGCCTGCACCTTGGCATGTTCATGATTTTGATGGTTCCGCTGAAGCAATTCAGTCAATGTGCGCAGAGACTAGCAAATGGGCACAACAACGTGATGATTACCAATTTGAAATCGACGGGCTTGTCTTCAAAGTCGATACCTTGGAAAGAAGACAATTACTCGGTAAAACCGCCCATCACCCGCGATGGGCATTAGCCTGGAAATTTCCCCCTGAAGAAGCAGTTTCAGTATTACTCGGAGTTACATGGCAAACTGGGCGAACAGGAGCGGTTACCCCAGTTGCAAAAATCGCACCGCAGATGGTTGGCGGTGTAACTGTTGAAAATACTACATTGCACAATGTTGGCGAAGTACTGAGATTAGGAGTCAAGATCGGTGATAGAGTTTTAATCGTTCGCCGAGGTGATGTTATTCCTAAAATTGAAAGTGGATTAGGACCTGCCTCAATCAATGATATGAAAGGCCGATTCCATGCCGATGGTAATGCTTTTGAGTTAGAATTACCAAAGACAATAGATATTGAAATACCAACTTTATGTCCGGCTTGCCAAGCACTATTGGTAGTTGATGGGGCTATGTTACGTTGTGAAGATATGATGTGCACAGATAGAACAAGCCGCTCAATTCTGTATTGGTGCCGAGCATTGGAAATGGATGGAATCGGAGAGAAGTTAGTCGAACAATTATTGGAAGAAAAGTTGGTTGCAAACATTCCAGACCTCTATCGCCTACAACAGGACCAGTTAGAAAATCTTGAACGAATGGGGGAAAAATCAGCAGTAAATGTTGTCACTGAATTATCCAAAACTAAGAAGATGCCTCTAGCAAAATTCTTACACGCTCTCGGTATTGCAAAAATCGGCCCTGAATTGGCAATATTAGTAGCCCAATTCGCTACATCATTTGATAATTTAATGCAATGGGTTGTTGCTGCAGAGGAACCACAGGAGCAGCAGGAACCACGGGAAAAACAGGAACCACAGAAACAGGAAAATCAGGCATTAAACGACCTTGTTGAAATAGATGGAATCGGAATGATAGTGGCTAGACAAGTAAGAGATGGCCTTGCTTCAAGAACAGAAATGTTACTTGATTTAGTGTCCTTTATTGAAGTGGAAGACCAGCCAAAAGCGATAGCCAGCGGCAGCCTATCGGGAAAAACGTTCTGTTTAACGGGTTCATTGACCCGGCCGAGAAAAGAAGTTCAATTATCAATAAAAAATGCTGGAGGAAAAGTTGTCAGCAGTGTTTCAGCCAAGTTAGATGTCTTGGTGGCTGGCGATGCGGCAGGCACAAAACTAGCCAAAGCAGAATCTCTACAAATCTTGATCTGGAGTGAGGAGGAATTATTTTCGCAAATAGGCTCTTCCGGCCCGGAACAACCGAAATCTGTCGATGAGGTAGTGGCCGAACAACAACCCAAACCCTCTCAAATAGATGAAAAAAGTGATGGCCAGAAGTCATTATTTGAATTCTAAATCGAGCATTTGCTGTAAATAAAAGCCGAAGTATGAAATGTAAATGCAGTAAAGCATTGCCATGGGTCGCTTTAGTACACTGGCATTAACGGTACTATTGTTGTTAGTCGTATCAGCTCCAGCCATAGATGGCCACCCCACTGGTAAATTTGAAACATCAACTGGTTGTAATTGCCATAGTACCTCTGCAACAAACGCCCAATTATCTGGATATCCCAGCACATATACGGCAGGAGAACAGTATATTCTGAATATCGGGATGAGTATTTCAGCCCCTGCGGGTGGTTTTTCTTTAGACATTGACAAAGGCACACTTTCCAATCCTAGCACCGATGCCCAAGTTAATTCTCCTCAATTATCAGCAACACACTCTTCTTCTGACAGTACAGCATGGACTGTTACTTGGACAGCACCGAGTTCTGGAAGCGGCATAGTAACATTCTCCCTTGCAGTTCTTGCAGCAGATGGCAACATCGATACTGAAGGTGATTCATTGGGGATACTTTCTATCCAGATTGCCGAAGTAGGCCCAAATATCGCCCCTCAAGTTTCACTCTCTCTACCGCAGAGTGTAGATTCATCCACCGATTTAGTAGCTAATATTTCTTCTTCAGATGCCGATGATGACCCAGTTAGCGTTAGTATTCAGTGGCTAAGAAACGGATTCAGAGAAGGCTCACTTGATAATTTACAAACAGTACCTGCAACTATGCTTGGGCCAGGTCAAATTTGGACTTGTAAAGTGACTGGCAATGATGGCACTGAAAACAGTCAAGAGGTAATTGCTTCAACAACGATAAGCAATAGTCCCCCAACCGCGTTGATCAACATCGTCACCAATCCTGTATGGATTGGAGAGGCCATAACAGTAACTTCTCAGATGTCCAGCGATAGTGATGGCGAAGTAGTCAACTCCATTTGGTCATGGATAGATAGTAGCGGAAATTCAGGTTCAGCCCATTCAATGCAATCATTCACCTTCACTGCATATTCTCAAGTTACATTGACTTTACAGATAGTAGATGATTTGGGTGGAATCGGATTAGCAACTAAAACAATTGAAGTTGTAAACGGGCCACATGTCAGTAATATCACTTCAATCCAGAATGGACAACAAGTAGAGTTATCTTGGCAATGGGATGGAGCACAAAGCCAATTCTCAGTTATCCGCAATGGCAATATCATCGCTACTACCAATCAAACAAGTTTCACCGACAGACCAATATTTTCAGGTGACAATTCATATTCAATTCAACCAATAGTCGATGGAAGGCAATTGGACGCAGGTAGTGAATCCTCACCCATTACAGTTGAGTCCTCCTTCAAAGAAATACAAAGTACTAACGATTTCGGCGGAATTATTGTTGGATTTATAATGCTTATTTTAAGTCTGATTACGGTTGCTATGGGATATCTAAACAGGGGTCAATGAGATGAGTTTAATGAGAATAAAAGCCACGCTAGTACTCTGTCTATTATTACTCTCCACCAATTTGGGAGCGGCTGAACCTGGTGGTGTTGATGACGGAACCTTTGACATGCAATGCGGTGGTGCTTGCCATGGTGATTCAGATCAAAATGCAACCTCGTCTGCATCTCTGACGCTTTTAACAGAGTCGAATATCTATGCAGGTCAGGCAACAACCTTTACGCTTCAAGTTGACCAATTGACAACTTCAATTTATGTTCCAATTGGCCTATTCTTATTGAGCGATACAACAGGGTATCGTGATACTCCACAGGATATCGGTTGGCAGATATTGTCAGATTCTAATGGGGCGGTTAACAATTACATCGAATTATCAGGATTCACTACTGGAGATACAACTGAGTGGGTATTGAGAGCCCCAGAAGTTGGTAATTACACCTTCTTTGCGTCTATTCATCACGGCGGTAATGGAGTTCCACACTTCGGAATAAGTCAGGCCTACAGCGTTGAAGTTCTACCAATACCAGATAATTTACCACGATTATCCACCGACTTTATGCCGGTTGTTTCACGAGAAGTAGGGCAACAAAGTAATTTTCAATTATTGGTTGAGGATACAGATAATGTTACAGTTGAATGGAGAATTGATGGCGGGATTGCCAATCAAGCAAATGTGACTGGCGATTCTGCTAATGGTTTCATGGTTGAGTTGCCAACAGCCAACCAACCATCCACTATGCAATGGCGGGCTATTTTGGACGGTGAAGGTCCACAACAAACGACACCTTGGTTTACCTTGGTTAGCAATCAACAAGGCTTCAGCATTGATACAACAGCAGTCTATCTACAAGCAATAAGTGTGCTACTATTTTTTGCAGGAATAACAGTATTACTTCAAACTAGAAATAAAACTACTTCCAATACCAAAGCAGAAAAATTGTTTGATGAGACTCAACCACTAGGCGAAGGAGGTGAGTTGTGATGGTTTCAGCAGGAACTTTACACGTGGTCACTACAGAATTGGTAGTCGGAACATTTGCATTAGCGGGACTCTGCTTTGGTCTCAAACTATTGTATAGTTTCAAAATATTATCAAACGATAAAGCAAACGATGCACTTGACAGTATTGCACACGGGGCGTTATTATTCGGATTACTTAGTTTACCATTTGCAATTTTGTCCGGAATAAATTCAGCCGGAGTAAATGACGGTGGATTTATGAGTGCAGTATTAGTTAACAAATTATGGCTCTCCTTTGCAGGTTTAGGACTGGCGATTGGGGTCCTTGTTAGCAGATGGAAGGTCGGAAGTAGCATTTGGGATGAATCAAAAACTTCACTGATCCAATCCAGTTTCGGGATGGCAGCTTGTGGTGCAATTTTACTAACTGCAAGTGCAGGTGGTAAATTCGCCAGAGGGGAATCACTCTTAGATATGCTTCATTTACCATATGATTTGATTTTATTAATGCCTATTTGGTTGAGCGTTCTATTGTTACTTTCTGGATTAGCAAATCTAGTAATCGGGATAAGAGCGAATAGTAGTCAATGAAAAGTCACATCGAGAATCCTTGTAGTCCTATTTTGCTATGGGATTCACTAGCATGTTTACTTTTCACGAACATAGTGTTCAGTTCACTTGTCTTCTTCTAATCTTGGCATACCCGGTGGAATTGTCAATTGGACCTGAGTGGCCATTTCCCTTTCAATCCACGAACATTACAAGAACTACCAGTTCCAAAACAAACGAAGTCCAATCGATCATATTGAGGTCTTCAATAGTCACTGAGGAATCTACGTCTTTGGCATCAGGTCAGTTCGACCTTGTCTTCATTATCGGTTGTGTATTTTCAATGATGCAAGGGTGCAGAAAGTAGTCACGAAAGGATGCAATTTTAACTTGAACATCTTTTGGGCTTTATTGAAAAGCAATACTGAAATCCTTTGTGAAGATTTCAATTCATGATTTCAGCTGCTTTGCGAACCATATAAGGGATGTAGCCAATCATGAAGAGAAACCAAGCAATTCCTCCAATTATCATTAATCCCATTGATTCGAGATGTACTCCCAAGCCAAGCACTAAACCCATTATTGAGATAACCGCTACTGATTCGACAAAGCCTGCAAATGAGGTCTTCCAAGAATCCATGTAGCCAAATGAAACAGAATCGCTGCGTCCGTCTTTGAGTGCAACTCCGACTGGGTAGATGATCAGTTGACCGTAACCAATAACTGACACAAGCAAGGCAATGAAAATGACAATTAAACCGAATATTCCGCTATCACTTCCTAAAACTGCATAAGTAATTCCCCAAACGGCGGAGAGAATAATGAATGAAGCAAGTCCCCCAAGAATACTTAGAAATCCGTATTTATACACTGATAATGCTGAAGAAAAGTTGATTATTGAACTTGTAGATTTTTCATCTATATGACCGATTATCATTGTACTAGGTGCTGTTGATGCAATCTGTGCTACATTTGCGGATAATACTACAGGTGCTGCAGAAGAAGCATCTGGATTTGCTATCCATTCAGTTCCATTCCACATAAATTTACCATCTTCGCTTAATTGCATGATTGTTCGTGGAGAGCCTCTCTAATGAAGTTTATCTCCATTGTAGGGGAAATAACTTGAAAATATCAGAGAATTACTGGCATCAATAGGAACTCCCCAGCACCTTGAACAGGCGTGGGCCATAGATTGGCAAGTTACCCCGATAAAGAGTAGCAAGTTACCGGAATCAACAAAACCTCCCCTCCCCTAGGGTGACCATGGGATTCTTTGCAACGATTAGTCGCGGATGGAAAATGAGTAAATTGAGTATGTCTGTGGTTAAGAAGGACCCTGAACTGATTATTTACATGTTCATTTCGGGATTTTTAAGCCTATTAGCGATGATTGCAATGAGCATGCCTCAATATCTTGAACAAGCTTGGACCCTAGATTCGGAAGGACAGATGACCCCTCAATATATGGGATTCATTTTTTTAGGATATATGACAATCTCGATAGTTGTAACTTTTTGGAATAGTGCAATCGTTGCTAATTCACATATCCGACTTACAGGCGGAGACCCTAAATTTATGGATGGGGTATCTGCGGCAATGAGCAAACTTCACATCATCATTGTATGGGGAATTATAGCAGGAACTGTCGGACTGTTGCTGAAGATTTTGAATCAAGCTGCAAGAGAACAGAAAGGCGGAGCAGCAATCCTTGCAATGATTCTGACGGCCATCGGAGCAGCGATTTGGTGGATGATGACTTTCTTCATGATACCACACATGATTATCGAAGGCAAAGGTCTTGGTGACAGTCTTAAATCTAGTAAGAAAATGTTCTTCAAGTCTTGGGGGGAGAATATCACCTCAGGTCTTGGAATTGGGCTAATCGGGTTCTTCTTCATGGCCGTGATCGCAATAATCACCTTTGCATTGATGGCAGTATTAGGGCCACTATGGTACATCGGATTAGCATTCGGTGCAGTTGCAATCGCTATTGCCCTCGCATGGGTGAATGCTGCTGAACAAGTCGCAGTCACCGCACTTTATCTTTATTCAAAGAATGGTGTAATGCCACAAATCTATCGAGATTTGGGAATGGACCATTTTCACATGGGTTCCAAAAGCGCTTGAATTAATCAATGATTTCAAATTCAGTGAGTGCTTTACCACTCTGCCTTCTGAGTTAAAGTGCATAATCTAGTTGGCTGAATCTATATTACGGGTCAATTCTTAGAACTTGTATGGGCGGAATTATTAATACTGGTTTTGAAGATAAACAAATAAATGAATTTGTAGAACGATTTGCAGATAAAACAATTGAACAATTGATTTCCTCCTTCAATGAAGAACAACCAAAAAAGGGATGGGTCAGTGCTAGAGGGAGATTTTTATCAGCACTGCGTGAAGCATTTTTGGAGAGCGGTGTTGATTGTTGTAGTTTTATTTCGGACAAGAGTATGTCCATGAGCCATCAAATCAGAATTAAAGATAATGTTATAATTCAGGTTTTTGAAAGTTGACATTAATATTTGGAAAGCGAAAGCGAAGAAGTAATTGCTCGAAAGGCGACAATTTTTGGGATGAAGTTCAGCCACAGTCTGATAAGATAGTGGGACAAGAATGAAACCAACACCTCCACAGGCCCAGCAATGGTACTACCAGCGAGAACCTATACCGACGTCGTTTCTGCAATCGGAGATACCCCGCTAATCAAATTAAATCAAGTCACTTCTCATCTTCAACATAGTGAAATCTGGGTCAAGTTAGAGCGATGTAACCCTGGCGGTTCAATCAAGGACAGAATTGGATTGTATATGGTATTGGATGCGGAACAAAAAGGATTATTAAAAGCGGGTGGAACTATCATTGAAGCTACCAGTGGAAACACAGGAATTGGACTCGCTATGGTCGCAGCTCAACGCGGCTACAAATGTATTTTTACAATGCCTGATAAGATGTCTCAAGAAAAAGCAGACTTGCTACGAGCATTAGGTGCTGAAGTCCATATCTGCCCTACCGCTGTTGACAAAGAAGACCCACGCTCATACTATGAAGTCGCAGCACGACTTAGCAGGGAGGTCGAGAACTCTTGGTATCCAGACCAGTATTCGCATGCAGCAAACCCCTTGGCCCACATCATGTCAACTGGGCCAGAAATTTGGGCTCAGACAGAAGGTAAAATCACCCATTTCGTTGCAACAATGGGTACAGGCGGGACCATTACCGGTTGCTCCCAAGCACTGAATAATCTTTCAAAAGCAGAAGGTAAAACTCCTCCTCAGATAATCGGTGTCGATCCGGTTGGCTCAATCCTCAAAGAATATTTTGAAACTGGTAAAATGGGTATTCCCGATACCTACAAAGTTGAAGGATTTGGCGAAGACTTCATTCCTCCGGCAACAGATTTCACCCATATTGATGAGATTCGCCAAGTTAACGATGAACAATGTTTCATAATGGCTAGAAGATTAGCAAGAAAAGAAGGACTATTCAGTGGAGGTTCTGCTGGTGGTGCAATTCAAATCGCTTTGCAAGTAGCAGAAGAATGCGACCAAAGAGGAGAGAAAGCAATGATTGTAGTTATCCTTCCCGATGCTGGAAACCCATATTTGTCGAAGGTATACAACAACGCTTGGCTACGTGAAAATGGCTTTGATGTAGATTCATGGGAGTTTTAATTATGGAAAAAGGAGAATCAACCCGTAGCGTACACGCAGCCATGGACCCCGAACAAGTGACAGGGTCAGTACAACCACCAATTTTTCAAACCTCGACTTATGTCCAAGAAGACTTTTCAGTTCACAAAGGTTACGAATATGCAAGAAGTCAAAATCCAACAAGAGAAGCATTGGAGAAGGCAATGGCTGAATTAGAATCGCCTAACTCTCCAGCGACAGGGATTTGCTTTAGCAGTGGAATGGCGGCGATAACCGCAGTCTCACAATTGCTATCTAGCGGCGATCACATCATCGCATGTGATGACCTATATGGTGGAACAGTACGTCTTTTTGACCAAGTACTCTCCAGATATGGAATCGAGACAACATACTCTAAACTTTCACCAGGCGACCTTGAAAAAGTAGCCCAACAAAATACCAAAGTTTTGTGGCTGGAAAGCCCAACAAATCCACTTCTCAGTATTCATGATATCAAGAAATTAGCCAGTCAAGCAAAAGCACGTGGCTGGATAGTCGTGGTCGACAATACCTTTGCAAGTCCTGTTTTACAAAGGCCATTAGATCTGGGGGCAGATATTGTTTTACATTCTACAACAAAGTACATCGGAGGTCATTCTGATGTTGTTGGTGGTTGTGTAATTATACGCGATGAACAATTGATTGAACGGTTAAAGTTCCTTCAAAATGCAGCGGGTGCAATCCCAGGACCATTCGATTGTTTCTTGACACTTCGAGGTATCAGAACTCTTGCATTGAGGATGGAGAGGCACTGTGATAATGCAGAAGAGATCACTGAACGCCTAACCAAAAGGGCAGAAGTAACTAGAATCCTATACCCTGGATTACCTTCACACCCTAATCATCATGTTGCAGCCAGCCAGATGAGGCGTTTTGGAGGAATGATTTCCATTGAACTTGAAGGTGGAGAAATGGCAGCAAGAAAGTTTGCAGCAGCCTTGAAATTATTCTTAACCGCTGAAAGTCTTGGTGGAGTGGAGAGTCTAATCAACCACCCTTGGACTATGACACACGCAGCAATCCCTGAGCAACAGCGAAGAGATGCCGGAATGACACCAGGACTGGTTCGTTTGTCAGTAGGAATTGAGGATGTTGAAGATTTGTGGAACGATATAGTTCAAGCACTACAAATCTCTTCGCAATAAAGGTAAACTCGATTCAAGCGATTGATATCAACCGTATAACATGGAATTAGGAGTTCCTTGTCCTTCACTAATTGCGGCAGCGCCTTCCATCATTTCCTTCAACTGAAGTTCCAATTGTTCAGCCTCTTTTATCAGAGGGGCATGATCTAATTCAATAGCAGGCAATAGTGCATTTAGGGTTTCAATCAATACAGCAGCAGCACGAGCGTCAGGGAATCTAGGGTCAGCCTCGACCATAATCGACATTAAACCAAGACCGCGGCGATGAGATTCACTCAATATTGCAGCGTTTATTCCTTTGATAACACCTTGTTCAAGCAGAGGTATTCCCATTTCCACCAGTTTATCGCGCATTTCTTCATTTGCTCCGATACCGACTAAATCAATACCATCGGTATCGTCATAATCGACTGTAGGTTCAGCACCATTCAAATTCGCTTTCATTCCAGTCTTAGCAAATGCATCAATTACTACTCCTGCCTTGATTTCCTTTTCTTTTGACCATTCAAACAACTTCCAAACAATCTCATGCACTAGTTGTTCAGGAACTACTAATTCACTCATCAATAAAATGATTTGAGTACAACCTTCAAGGGTGCATGTTGGCTCACCAGCATAGGCGCGAATAGGAGGCAATGGCACACCCTTTTGGATGAGTGAAATAGACGGTAGTCGTGGGTCTACTAATCCACCAACATATTCAAGATCTAAGTGATCAATCAAATAATGACCAACAATACTTGACACCATTCCTACTGTTGGAAAGCAGGTTATTACCATGGCGTTGTCGGTTTTTACATCTGCGTTCAAACGAAGCATTGGTCCTTCCATGATTCTGCCACATCATGATTAATGTATCAAACCATTGGCGGGCAATGTCATGACAAAGGCTTCATCATTATAGAGGTAAACGACATGACATGAGCGGCGAAGTAAGCAAGACAGCACGGCCGCACCAACTCTCTCCGTCAGCATGGAATCGTTACGAAACATGCCCGCGTATGTATTGGTTAAGTCGCCAAGGATTACCGCGTAAAGCAGGTATGGCGGCATCTATCGGAACAGCGGTTCACGCATCTCTTGAAGACCTCCTAAACATGGACCTCTCTGCAAAAAAGGATACAGATGCAGGCTGGTTAAAGGAAGAAGGAGAAATATTACTTCGGGCAAGGTGGGAAGAAGAAAAAATATTATTTTTTGCCACTCCAAGGCACCCTCAATGGAAGGAAGACAAGTGGAGTGAGGCTATACGTCAACAAAAAGGTGGAGTTATTTTACTATTAGATCACATTGGTATACGCGGTTTACCGCATGAGAAAGTTACCGCTGCATTGTGGAGGAAAATACAATCATTGGTTATTGCTGTTGAAGGTGAATTGAAAACAAGTGATGGCCGTTTGATGGGGAGATTGGATTTACTCATCGCTGATGTTGATGATGAAGGTAAACTCAGTGGATGGGTAGTTGCAGATTTCAAAACTGGAAGAGCCCCAGAAGGAACACTGAAAAGCGAAGTAAATCGCCAATTACTGATGTACAGAGACATTTTATTGGCAAATAATCCAAATGCACCACCGGTGGTAGCAGAGGGTTGGTACACTAAGACTTCAGCGAAATGGGAGGCGAAAGGTGAGAATGTATTGGAACAGGCATTTGATGCATGGCAGAAGACCCAACCTACTCCTTTGCCGATGGCACCACAAATCGGCGACGAATCCTGTGGTGGTTTCTGTGACTGGAAAGCTTGGTGTCCGCATTGGTGGAAATGGCGGAGCGATAATGGGACTCTTCACAAGGCAGATTTCGCCGACGCAGTAATCTTGTTACATGATATCGACTTGGAATCAGGTGCAGCAGCAATCGAACTATGCGAGCCCCTAGATGATAGCGGCCGAGTATTGCCAAGCGGTATTCGCACCAGTGCAAAATTCGATGGAAGAGGCTTAGAAGCGTTGAAGGAATTGTTGGAAACAGGGCATCAAGGACCTATCTTTGTCGGTTCTGTAATGACCCAAGGTAGAGCGTGGAGAATTGGACATTGGTGTGATGTATTGCCTTGGAATCCAATTCCAGATGATATTGAATATCACAGAGAATATTGAGTTCTAATCAATTCTCTAGTAGCATCATCTTCGATTCCCTTTGGCGATAATAACCAATTTAGGTAACTTGGGTCTTCGCTGATAATTTGACTGATTTCTTTACCCTTATGGCGTCCAAAAGCAACGACATATTGTTCACCATCCTTTCTTATTCTCCCTTGTGGATCTACTAAACTCAAATCATTGATTCCTCTCCCAATAACAGAAGCATCAGATTTTATTTCTCCATTGATTAACCAACGTTCAACTTCGGTAATGCTCCTTCTAAACGAAGAAGGGTGGTCGACGGTAAGTCTCCAAAATAATAACATTGAAGCGGCAGCATCAGCAGCGGCAGTGTGAGCGTTTTCTAACGAGATTCCATAGCGTTTGCAAAGTGCGCCTAAGTTGTGAGGTCGAGCAAGTTTTAGCCTCCTTACGACCTCAAGAGTATCCAAAACAACCTTTGGCTTAGGAGGCAATTTTCCTAAGCGCAGAAATTCTGAATTAATTAATTTCATATCAAAATTTCTTGCATTATGGCCAATGATTACCGAACCCTCTATCAATTCAAATGCCTTATCGGCAATAGTTGAAAAGTCACCCTCTCCCCTAACATCTGAATCATGAATGCCATGAACATTAGTCGCGCCATATGGAATGGGCATTCTTGGATTAACCAAGGTTTCAAAATGAATTGGCTGTTCATCAATATCAACTCCTATCAATGCCAATTGAACAATTCTATCATTATTAGTTGAGATACCAGTGGTCTCCAAATCAAACGCCAAAACCCGTTCACCACCAAGTAAGTCTTGCGCCATAATATCAAACCTGTCACCGAGGCTTCTTAACCAATCTCCTTGCTTTGACCAATCTAATATGGAGTGAGAATCGTAATATCACAACACTCTTACCCAACAGCATTAGAAACAAGAACTAACCCCATAGGGGTTATGTTGGGGGCGAAAAGGATGAGGGGAACCACATCTTTACTAGTGCTCACAGCCTTGATGATATTGACTTCAGGATTGTCGGGATGTCTCAATGCCCTTGATTCAACAGTTGACCCAAGAGCAAGCCTACAAGCCTACCCCCTGCAAATCCAAGAAGGGGAAATGGTGACTTTTGATGCAAGAGACTCTTCTCCGGTCGAAGGGGTCATCACCAACTACAAGTGGGACTTCGGTGATGGCAATTTAGCAGAAACAGTTGTTGGATTTACATCACATCCGTATCCTGTATTCGGTGTCTATACTGTTCGTCTAACCGTTGTCAATGACCAAGGCGGGCAAGATGACTCCACCGCAACGATAAGCGTCAATGGCGCACCTCAACTGAATCTCACAATCCCTGAAGTAACTAGGGCAGGAGAAAGTGTATTCCTTGATGCCAGCAAAAGCGTTGACCCTGAAGGAGGGGCGCTTGATTTCGCATGGGATTTAGATTTGAATCGTGATAGCGATGGAGACACAAATACTCGTAACGATATCGATGCTAATGATGAAACAGTTTTAGTCCCTACAAATAAATCTGGAACTATGTCTTGCAGTTTAACAATTACAGATATGCAAGGCGCGACAATAACCGAAACATTTGAACTTGTAATCACAACAAGAAGATTCGAAGTGACTTGGGAGTCCCAAGAAATAGAATATAGTTGGGAAGAATATCTTGAGCAGGGAGGAGAATGGCAAGGTAATATTACACCAGGCGATGATGGCCGAATCTATTCATTCGAAGCACTTCTTGAATTGGAACCTGATTTGATAGCACCCCAAGATAATTTCACTTTGATATTAGCAATAACAGAAGATGGCTATCGTAAGTCTGCAAATACCGAGGGGGGCAATCTGACAAATAATGAATCCACTTCAGCACTGATCGAGGATGGCGAGATTAATCCTCTTGGCGATGATGGAATATTCGAAGCAGATTCAGAGTCGCAATTATTAGAAATATTACTTTCCCAATCCGGTGCAAGAAAAGGTCAAGGTAACTGGACTTTGACAGTCATTGCACAACAAGCAGAACCGGATTCAGCAATTGAGGGCTTCCCAGACCCAGACCCAGGAAACGATTGGCAATTAACAATAAAAATCGTTATATTAATTCCAAAATTAGTAGAAATCGCCTATTAGAGAACAAAGTAGTTTACAGAAAAAGGTATTGAGTAGCACCCACTGCGAAGGAATGGTCAACATGGTAGACACAGTAGAAATCAGCCGCGTCAACATCCGAGACTCACTGTCAGTTGACCTTTCGGTTTGGATGAACAATCCAGACGATTGGCAATTCCAACCAACATTATCTGTTGCAGGAAACACCTTCACGGTGAGTAGTAAAGGAACAGGTGCAGCATTAGCATCCATCGAATTAGACGATGAGCAACTCGAAGCAGTACAACGCGATAGATCAGCAGAATTACGAGTCAAATTCCAAGTCCACGGTATGCATGGTAGACTAAAGGACATACATCCAATAATTGCAGATGGTAAAGCAAAGAAATTAGCAACTGCAAACTGGAAGACACAACAACCAGTCACCTTCGAATAAGGTTTGTTTTTTGTTGATTTGGATGGGACCCCCATACTTTCTTTGATAAGGGTAGAAGGCAAATTTCAACTTATGCCAAGAAGAGAAGGCAAAGGAAGTCAGAAGAAGGCTCGCTTTGACAGATTAAAGATTGAAATAATGAATTTCGTAACTGCCAATCCAGGTTGTTCAGCCCAATCCATCGTTGCTTGTTTACAACATGATAGAGCAATGCGCAACCACGGATTAACTCCAAGAAAAGTTGGTTTCTTTATTCCACGGCATCTCGCAAAATCCTTGATTTGGTGGCAAGATCATAGAGCAGGGCGAAGAGTCTATGGGGAAATCGGTTGTGAAGCTGAACCAACAGATAACACTCTGTGATAACTGGTATTTTTGTCATCTAAGTGGGGCATGGCCTCATGTATGTCGGATTGGCAGCCCAAGATATGAGTAAGCAGGTTGCGGCATACTTCGACCTTGATGGCACATTGTTAGATGCTTCAAGCGAGAAGAGTTTGGCATCTACTTTATCCAAACGAAGACCCTGGAGAATCCCATTGTCAATTAGCGCTTGGAGTCTGAGGTTCATTGGTTCATTGGCGACTGGAAAATCAGTTTATGATTCTGCAAGGAACCGTGGACATTTTACCATGGCTAGTTGGGAAAGTCTTGACAAAATCTCATTGGAATTAGTTGCCAATAAATTATCACAACGTGTTTCTCCCCAAGCAAGAGAAAGGCTGAATTGGCATAGAGAGCAGGGACATAGACTTGTTCTTGTTACTGCAACAGTCATGCCAATGGCAGAGGCGATGGCCAACGAATTAGCAATGGATGGCGTATATGGTTGCGGCCCAGACAATCGCCAAGGCCGACTATCAGGTTCAGAAAAGGGTTGGTCGGTTCCAAGGAGAAAGGGTAAGGTCCCGATAGTCGAAAAGGATGCACAGCAAAATGATCATGACCTTTCTCAGTGCTGGGCTTATGGAAATACTTTAGCGGATTCTTGGTTTATGAAACTGTGTGGAAACCCAGTAGCGGTCAATCCCGAAGCACCTCTACGCAAATTAGCTGAGCAGAATGAATGGACTATTTATTCCTGGAAGGTTTGATAACCGCATTTATCCCACCTTTATAGTAAGTTGAATCATACATATATTGATGGATGAAAATACTGCAGATACCAACAGGCAAATGCAAAACAAGAGATTGAATGAGTTAAAACAATCCCTTGACGAAATCAATTTAGCAAATGGTAAAGCAATTGAACTGCTGATACAGATAATTTCTACCAACCCAAAAAGAATGTTGCTGGGTAAAGAGAATATCGTCATACGTGGCGACCTTGCTACATATTGTGTTCCAATTGAGCCGATATTGAATAGGATGAAATCACCATTTTCCAATAGTGATTCAGGCTTTGACACAGTGGAAGTTCATCCCAAAGACCACTTTGTCAGTAACGAAAGTAGAGCCTGTATTCAAGTCGATGCATCAGAAGAAATCCCCTCTGGAGATATAATCGCATCCTATCTTTTAGGCCTTTCAAATGATTTAGCAACTTGGACTAAACCAAACATGAGCCCGTTGCGTGATGCGTTATTGCAAACTTACGGGCTTACTCTCAGTCCCTTGACCGAGCCGTTAGTAAAATATCTTCATGAAACACATGGTGCAAAAATGGATATCAAAAGAGGATATCTAAATTTGGATGGAACAAATGGATTTGTTTGGCGCCTCGGGTTCGGAAATCCTCTCGTCTACGGATTTTCATTAGAGATGAAAAAGCCTCGTCAAAAGAACTGGCAGTTGATTTCCGAAGACACCCGCCATCTTCCCTCCAGTTACCGTTTTGGTAATCTCCTCGATGCTGCAGCATTAGTCTCAGAATTTCCTAAATCATTACTTGAAGATGAATGGAGTTCATTCTCATTGGTACGTAGAATTGTAGGGCAGTATTACAAACCCCTTGCAACTCAAATCCATAAGGAAAATGTCAACGGGGATGGTGTTCTCTTAGACCACCCAGATTCACTCAATGAAATATGTTTGCAACTGGACAAGAAAATCGCTAAACTTGCTTCCGCTTGACCCACCCACTATATTTCAGCGTCATCGTTGAAAAAGATGCACAACAAAACGGTAGGGTGGGGCCCCCTTTGCACCGATGCCTAATCACAGGGTACCCATTGCCACACCGTCTTACACATGTGGATTCCGAGCTCATATATTGCTGTTGGATATTTGTAGGCTTAATCATTAAGTATGAGGCTCTCTATTTCCGTATGAGATCTATGGAGGTTAATTCTCGCGAGAGTGTCTTAGAACAAGCCAAAGAACGCGGGTTTGAACTTAGTTCTGATGGAACAAAATGGATACCAATTAATTCATCATCTGTTAAACCCCCTGCCCCCTTTGGAAGGAAAAAGAATCCGAAGATCCTTATGATTGGAATGCTTATTAGTTCTTTGCTGTTGACTGTTTTTGCTATTTTTGGATCATCTTGGATATCTTTAGAAACGAACAATCAGCAGATTCATTTTGGATTAGATGCATTAAATGGAGATACAGAGGCAGAGTATACCGACTCTACCAAACTTGACTACAAATATGAAAGAGCAATAATGACAACGTTCAATGCTTTTTACGCCGGGGTTGTAATCAAAATCGGTTTGTGGTTGGGTGTATTGTTCGGATTCACGAAATCAATATTTATCATCCTTGAAAAAGATGAATTGGAGCCCTCTTATGAAATTCCACATATTGCATTACGATTCAGTGTACTCATGGGAATAATGTGGGGTTTTGCAATAGGAATTTTCTCTATATGGGGCTTGTATATTGGTTCAGAAATGGGGTCTTTCTCTCATTTTGGAATACATTATTGGATGGCTTTGGCAGGAGGTGCTCTCGCCTATCTAGTATCATTTATGACTAAATCTGTGGATTCTTCATGATTCTCTTCATGTTTTATTTTTAGTAAATCGGTGCATTATCTAATTGTTTTAGGCTCTTATCAAAGGGTCTATCCTAATCCCCATTGCAAAGTTAAGTGGTGATCGAAGGGCTTGCAGTGGGTCTTGTCAGACGCTAGGCAGTGTACTGGGGGACTGAACACCCATTGTATTCTATCATAATGTCTTGAGGGGTTTGCAAGAACCCTCGCGACATCATGGAAATGATATGTCGTTTCTTTGTATTCTGTTGGGATTCAAAGAGAGCCATCTGCTCTATTTAGCACCCATTCAAACATCGATTCAAGACTGGGATGAAGTGATATTGCATCTTTAGTAAGCGTATATTCGACTGTGGACGGCACGGTTGCATAAGCAGTACGGGTGACCAGCCCATTAGCTTCAAGTTCCCCTAATCGTCTTGCCACTGTTGTTGAAGAAGAGTCAACCCGCTTTTTAATTTCAGAAAAACGCATTGGAGTCGGATCACAATTCATCACGTAGAGAATACTGAGCATTTTTGATTTTGAGAGTAAAACCAGTAAATCATCAACATGGCTTCGGGCCGATTCGCACATTGATTCCATGCGCTGTGATTGTACTTGAGACATAGAACTCCTAAGTATCATTTTGTTATTAAGAAACAGGTTACAACATTGTTACAAAAGAACACCTCTGCCACTTTTTGGTTTACATACAGAAGCCCACAGGCTGGGTTATGATGGCACATCCAAACGGCAAAAAAATGAATATCATCGGTTTCTCAAAGTACGGCAAACCGGCCCAATTGAAGAAAACAAGTGTGGCTTATCCCCATGGTTTTGATGCATTACACAACATCGTGATCAAGGTTCACGCATCAGCCATCAATCCAGTCGACAAAGTTCTGCTTTCAGGCGATTTGAAAATGGTACGACCCGTTGCAGCCTTTCCTCACGTCATTTGCTACGATGTTGCTGGTGTTGTTGAAGAAGCAGACCTTGAAGGGAAATTCTCCATAGGCCAACCCGTATTTGCTCGCCTTTTTGGCAACGCAAGCGATGGAAAGAAAACCCCGTGGTACAGAGGTGCAATGGCAGAATATTGCGTTGCAGATACTGCTCATGTGGTTGAGAAACCCGACAATCTTACGTTTGAAGAAGCTGCGTCAATTCCACTTGTGGGTATGACAGCCCTGCAGGTGCTCAAATCATCCGGGCTCAAAGAAGGTGGTTCCATCTTCATTTCAGGAGGTGCCGGGGGCGTTGGCACAATGGCTATTCAATTAGCAAAGCACGTGTTCAAGGCTAGCCTGGTTGTCACGACTGCATCCAAGGGTGAGAAAGAAGAGTTGTGCAAGAGCCTCGGCGCAGATGTGGTTTTGGATTACAAGAACACCAAGTTCGAAGACGTCTATGGGGGCAGCAAAGCAGAGAAATTTGATGTCTGTTTCGACACAACGGCTGAAAGTCTCAAAATGGCGAATATTGTCAAGAAGAACGGACACATTGTCACTATTGCAGGAATGCCAACTCTCGAGGAAATACGCCGAATCGGTGGAACGGCCTGGATTCTCAAACTCTTCTTGAAGCAGAAAGTAAAGCGGAAGGAGTACAAAGCCGCGCAATCCATGAACGCAAACTGGCACTACCTTTTCCTTTCACCAAGTCAAGATGATCTCTCTACGCTTGCAAACCATCTCGAAAGCGGTGCGATTAAGCCTGTGCTTGACGGTGTTTGGGACTTCCATTCTGAGGATACCGAAGATGGTTGGCAAGGAGCGTTCAGTCGTTCTTTTTCTGGTCGCGCAAAGGGTAAATGTGTGGTGCGAATTGTATCTTAAGCATACTCTGAACGAATCGTGATACCCCTCTGTAGACCCGCGCGTGGAATGTCTATCGCGTCCGTAGCGAGAAAACCGACCCACTCAAAGCCCATCAAACTACCATATTCAGTTGGATGGGGTTTCGGATAGACCCTTGCAACCTATCCGAATTGGTTAGTTGATGGTTGCAACTGATGCATCCAACAGACCCTTTGTATTGTTCATAAGATTCAATCGGTCTTCTGCTTCTACCCTTGATATTACAAGCAGAAGTGATTGGTTGGTACTGTATATTTGTGTTTGGGAAACAACCACCGGTTAAATAGTAAATAAGTTTCATAGCGTTATGATAATTAAAAAACCAGCCAAACCTACAAACAATGCCATCGCATACATTCGTGTTTCATCACAACGTCAAGTGGATGAAGGCGTGAGTATTGCAGCCCAAACAAGACGAATCAAAGAATATGCACGATTCAAGTCACTCACTCTTGCCAAAATTGATTTCATCGTTGAAGAAGGTGTGAGTGGAGGTATTCCACTTTGGGAGCGGTCAAAAGGAAGACATCTCAAACAACGATTAGCAACAGGCGATTATTCACATTTAATCATAATGAAACTTGACCGAGCCTTTCGCTTGACCAGTGATATGCTTAGCACTGTTGATGAGTTGGCTGCTGCCGACATTTCTCTTCACATCGTAGACATGAATGGTGAAGCCGTTGATACTTCGTCATCGATGGGCCGTTTCTTCCTAACCATCATGGCGGCAATGGCTGAAATGGAAAGAGGACTCGTTTCAGAACGCACAAAAGAAGGAATGAATCAGTTGAAGGCTGACCACAAAAAATTCACACATTCAATCTATGGATGGGATGTTGATGAGAATGGAATGCTTGAACCAAATTGGCGCGAGCAGAATTACATTGACTACATGAAATGGCAAATTGATGTGAATGGCATGACTATATCCAGTGTAGCCCGTTCTTTGAACAAACAAGGTGTGAAAGGTAAGCGTGGTGGAAAATGGCAAGGCAACGCAATCACACGCACGATAAAGAACACCTTTCACAAGGAACGAAAGAAATTCCCATACCCTGATAATTGGGGTTCAAAGCCTTGGCATACAAAATAATTCGATAATTCGGTGGATTAAGAGAGTGGATTGACAACATATTCCTTTGATGAATCTCAAACATATATAACTTCAATTAATTTAGCTCCACCTTTTTGAAAGCCTGCTTTTTCTTGCATTCAATGCTTAGCGACTATAATGGCCCCGCAAAGCCCATTCAAACATTAATTACATTCACATGGGTTTTCGGATGAACCTTTCAAATTCTCAACATCAATCCGTTAGTCGATCTCAACAATTGCTGCAAATGCGCTGTCTGTAGAATAGATTTTGATGACGCCAGAACTCAAGTCACTATCCACATAGGCATTCCTTGTGCTACTGCTGTTGCCTCCATGAGATAAAGCGCCCCATGTGACGACAGAACCGTCAGACTTCACCGCTGCAAATGCTTTAGAATTAGAATATATTTCGATGACGCCAGAACTCAATTCAGAACTCACGGAACTGCTGTTGCCTCCATAATATCCCCATGTGACCACAGAACCGTCAGACTTCAGAGCTGCAAAAGCAAAATCATTAGAAAAAATCTCAACAACATCAGAACTCAATTCAGTACTTACTGAACTGCTGTCGCCGCCCATGTATGAAGTACCCCATGTGACCACAGAACCGTCAGACTTGATGGCTGCAAATGCGCCATTGTGAGAGGAAATCGATGTCACTCCGGAACTCAAGTCAGAACTTACGGAACTGCTGTCGCCGCCAATGTTACCCCATGTGACCACAGAACCGTCAGACTTGACGGCTGCAAATGCGCCAGAAGTCGAATATATTTTAGTGACATCAATATTTCCGTTCAACCAAGAACTCACTGAACTGCTGTCGCCTCCTTCAGGAGAATTGCCCCAAGTGACCACAGAACCGTCAGACTTGATGGCTGCAAATGCGGAACGGGTAGAGGAAATCGATGTCACTCCAGAACTCAATTCAGTACTTACGGAACTGCTGTCGCCTCCTGCATTGGGATTGCCCCATGTGACTACAGAACCATTGAACTTCAGTGCTGCAAATGCGAATTCGGTAGAGAAAATCGATGTCACTCCAGAACTCAATTCAGTACTTACGGAACTGCTGTCGCCTCCATAACTAGATTCGCCCCAAGTGACCACAGAGCCGTCAGACTTAATGGCTGCAAATGCGCGATCGTTAGAGAAAATCGATGTCACTCCAGAACTCAAGTCAGAACTTACGGAACTGCTGTCGCCTCCACGAGTTGAAGAGCCCCATGTGACCACAGAACCATTGGACTTCAGGGCTGCAAAAGCATAATTATTAGAAAAAATTTCAACAACATCAGAACTCAAGGATGAATTCACAGAACTGCTATCGCCGTTTATTCCAAAATAGTTCGGCCATGTGACGACTGAACCGTCAGACTTCAGCGCTGCAAACCCACTAGAAGTAGTATATATTTCGATGACGCCAGAACTCAAGGATGAATTCTGGGAATAATCAAACCACGCCCCATTTGAACCCCATGTGATGACAGAACCTCCGTGACATCCGCCATCATCAACAGTCTCCCCAGCAGGGGTGTTCGGGCAGAGGTCAAGATTGTTCATCAAGCCATCTCCATCACCATCATCGCGTTGCCATTGAGTGCACCCATCAGTATCAATAGCCTCTCCAGCAGGGGTGTTTAGGCAGAGGTCAATATTGTTTATCAAACCGTCTCCATCATCATCGCGTTGCCCCCAAGAGCATCCGTCAGCATCAACAGTCTCTCCAGCAGGGGTGTTCGGGCAAAGATCAAGATTGTTCATCACGATATCTTCATCATCGTCGATTTGAGATTGAGAACACCCGTCAGTATCTACAGTTTCTCCAGCGGGAGTGGCCCAACTTTTTATTTGCGAGAAAAGCACATGGGACCATGTATCACAAAGGTCAAGATTGTTCATTACGCCATCTCCATCATTATCTTTTTGTGATTGAGAGCATCCGTCAGCATCCAAAACCGCCAAGTTGGTGTTGATGCTGATGAAGTCGGCGTGGGTGTTCGGGCAGAGGTCAACATCGTTCATCACACCATCTCCATCATCATCGCGTTGTGATGGAAGGCATCCGTCAGTATCAACAGTCTCTCCAGCAGAGGTGTTCGGGCAGAGGTCAAGATTTTTCATCACACCATCTTCATCCGCATCCAACTCTGAATCAGCACAACCATAGCCGTTTACATCGGCACCCGGTGGTGTGACTGAACACTGATCGATGTGGTTTGTAATCCCATCTTCATCATTATCCAATTGATTCTCAGCACAACCATCATCGTCTACAGCTTCTTCGTATCCAGTGCCGGGGCATAGGTCGAGATTATCTGCCACAGCATCTTCATCATCGTCAAGGATTTTCGTTTCGCCACCAAGACAACCAGCTAGACTTGCGGTTAGCATAATTAATGCGAGAGACAACGATTTCGTTTTGTTCATAGTTATGGCAATCGTTAAGGGGATATAATGTTTAAGTTCGCATAGAAAGTCATTGGTTGATATTGCATTCGGAGGGGCCCCCCTTCCAACACCCTTGCAACCACAGGTAGTTGGCAGGGTACCGATACGACTACCAGTGGTTTGAAGGGGGGCCCTTTGCTCAATCACTGCAATACGACTCCCAATCATAATCCCAATAATTGTTAGAACTGAATGAGGCATGAATCGCACATTTATTATCATCT
>Ga0307985_10000107_pt1 | contig 43989 bp, 38 predicted proteins | sample EllFjometageno80_FD_203155 | JGI IMG/M metagenome (GOLD analysis project Ga0307985, IMG submission 203155) | Marine microbial communities from Ellis Fjord, Antarctic Ocean - #80 | ecosystem: Environmental > Aquatic > Marine > Unclassified | place: Southern Ocean | collected 2014-10-09 | reverse complement strand
ACAACTTAATCAATTCGTTAGTTTTGGACTCGAGCACGTTCTCGTCGATGCCATGTAAACGCCCGAAGTAGTAAATATGATCTCGTGCGGTTAAACGGACATACAAACCCTGATTATCCGGTAGCACACCTATTTTGCTTTGCGCGGCTCGCGGGTCAGCGATCACGTCTATGCCATCGATGATGGCGCTACCCGCGTCAGGCTTCACTAGACCATAAAGCACCCGAAGACTCGTTGACTTACCTGCACCATTGGGGCCTAACAAACCGGTAATCTGGCCGTTCTCTGCTCGAAACGTCACATCAGACAATGCCTGTACATCGCCAAAACTTTTCGCTAAAGCATTAACTTCAATCACAATTCAGCCTCCGTTGTTGCCGCACCATGAGGGGTTACGGCACCTGCAAAATTTGTAAAAAAAGGCGGTCGATCAAGGTTCATGACGCAACTGGTTTCGATCAGCTTAGGCTCAATCGTCTCAATAAAGTCCCGCATAATCTCAGGCACGCAACCCCGCAGCGAGGCAGCATGACCAACCCCGGGCACAACAACATGTTCGGAATTCGACAAAGTAGCAGCGGCCTGCCAGCCATATTTTGGCGGCGTAATAGGATCAAACTTACCCGACAGTAACAGTACTGGTTTGTCTGAGGACACAGGCTCAAAATAGCCGGTAGGTATGGTGCCGGTAGGCCAAAATTCGCAAACAGGTTTAAGCGACCGATACATGGGGTTGTCAAAATACTTCGCCTGTCCCGGCGCGCTCACGAGACTCAAGTCTTCTGAGCAAAGTACTGATGCCATCATGCCAATACTCATACCAGAACCTTCGTTGTCATCGCCACCGGAGAAGACAAAGTTGGAAGTCACCAAGGGTTGATAATTGCCTAAATAGGCTTCTTCAATCGCCAGCGGCACCAAGCTTGAAAGATCTCGATCGTAAAGAATACCTCGTAGCATCTGCGTTATATGGTTGCGGGTTACTTTGCCCTTGATGGGCTCACCCGTTCGCGGATGAATGATGATCACATCTTCCGGTTGCGCAGAAAGGCGAACAAGAAGCTCCCTGAAATGTTGCTCCAAGGCAGGAAAAGCCTCGGCGCAGCCCGTCTGGGATTGGCAGTCGGCCAGAAGCATCTGGAACGATGACTGCGCGTCAACGGCAACCATCTCGCCGACTTTCATTGACATCGGCACAACGCTATCGAGAATAACACTTCGCACGGACGCCTCATGCCTACGAAGATACACGAGCGCTGCACGCGTGCCATAGGATATGCCGTACAGATTAATTTCACGGTAGCCAAGCGAAGTCCGAACCTCATTAAGATCATCCATGGCTATCGGGGTTGTATAGAGCGCCGGATTCGCATCGTATTGGCTTAAGCACGTTTTTAACAAGGCTTGTTGAATCGAAAGGATTTCTTCGTAGCCCAACTCATCCAATACCGGTGTCGCTTCATCCGGTTCGCAGGCAAGCGAATTCGACAAGCCTGTACCTCGCTGATCAACCAAGACCACATCTCTTTCACGCCTGAGTTTAGATAACCTTGAGAAAAGTACGGGGCCCACTTCCACCGCTGCTTGACCCGGCCCACCGGCAAGAAAAAAGATGGGATCTGGCTTGACGACCGAGGATGTTGCCGGTATCAACATGATATTGAGGTCTATTTTTCGACCGGTGTTAGATACCCTGTCCTCGTAAACCGATATTGTGCCGCAGAGACTCTCCAAGACAATACTCGTTGCCTGCGCCCGCTCGGGTCGGCCGCAAGGTGCAAGCAAATCATAATTTGGTTTTACCCGAGTACTTTGATCGACACCCAGCTCGCAGCCGCTTAGCAACAAAAAAAGGCCGCTCAGTATCGCAAGACTTCTGAATAATCTTAGGTCGGCGTGGTGCATGTCGTTAATTCCTCATTCAAACCAGGCGACGCGTCAAGTCGATGCTGGATAGATACTGCGTCGACAAAATTGCTAAAGAGCAAATAGAAAAAAGAACGTGTTGGTTACTGACTAATCACGCCGGTCGAGCGCAACTGTTGAATTGTGGAATCATCCATACCAAGCAGTTCACTAAGCACCAGATCATTTTGCTCACCCAACTGCGCCGGCAACTTTGGTTCGATACGCGAACCCGTCGCCACGTTGATAGCCGAGTTCATCAAGGTGACATTGCCAAGAACCGGATGTTCGATATCACGTAACGTGCCTCTTTCATGCATATGCTCATCTGCCAACACCTCCTTCACATCGCGAACCATCGCAGTCGGCACACCCTCACCCTGCAAAGCATCCAAAATTTCCTGACGCGTGTGCGCTTGGGTGAACTCGGAAACGATTGCATCAACATCAGCAATACGTTCAGATCGCTGCGACATCTTTGCTAAACTTGCATCCTCAAGAAGTTCGGCACGACCAATCGCCCGCAGTAAGCCACGCCAATGACCATCGCGAATACAAATAATAGACACGTGTCCATCTGTCGCTTCATAAACATTGTAGGGCGACATCGTCAGAGCTGAATGTTGATTACCCGTTCTTGCCGGAACCTGTTGATCGAAATAGTAATAGGCACCCAGCACAGAGGCTAGATTTGGCAATACCGTGTCTTGCATGGCCATATCAATGATCGCGCCTTTGCCCGTTGTTGTTCGTTCAAACAACGCTGTGACAATTGCACCGTAGAGATGGACCCCGCCGAAAAAGTCGCACAAAGGCACGCCCGCTTTGAGAGGTGGTGTTCCGTCATAGCCGGTTGTGCTCATGACACCCGACATTGCCTGAACCGTCAGGTCCATTGCTTGAAAATCCCGGTGCGGTCCGCTTCGGCCATAACCGGAGCCAGCCGCATAAATCAAAGCCGGATTCAATTCGAGTAAGCTCGTCGCCGACAGCCCTAGCTTTGTCATCGTATCGGGTGAAAAATTTTCCAACACCACGTCTGCTTTTGTCACGAGCTGGCGGAAAATATCTTTACCTTGATCTGTTTTTAGATCGATCGAAAGCGACTCTTTATTTTGGTTCAGCAACATAAAAGGATATGCAGCGGCGCTAGTTTCACCACGCCCTCGCAGTGTTTCGCCCATCAAAGATTCGACCTTGATGACTCTTGCCCCCGCCATCGCCATCAAGAATGTCGCATAAGGACCGTTATATATCTGACCGAGATCCAAAACAGTAATACCTGCCAAACTACCTTTATCTGATGCCATGGACGATCCTTAAATTGTTATTGCGTGCTGATGGTTATAAATGTGACGAGGTCTTGGCTAAAAATAACCGCCAAGCTAGATTCGAATACCACCATCAACCTCGAGTACACGGCCGGTTAGATAATCATTTTCAAAGATATAAACAGCCGTACGACCAATTTCTTCAGGTTGGCCCAAACGTTTAAGAGGAATACCCGCAGCCATCTTCTCTAGGGCTTCTGGTTTCATACTCGCGACCATTTCTGTTTCGATAAACCCCGGCGCAATCGCAGCTGAGCGAATACCGTAGCGGGACAGCTCTTTTGCCCAAACCACGGCCATCGAGGCGACACCTGCCTTGGCTGCAGAGTAGTTACTTTGGCCCATATTGCCCGCTTTTGAGATGCTCGATATATTAATGATGACGCCCGCACGCTTTCCTTCAATCATCCGCGTCGCTGCTTCTCGGCCACAAAGAAACACACCGGTTAGGTTAACGTCGATGACCGCTTGCCATTCAGCCAGAGACATCCGCTTTGAAATTTCCCCGTCTTTCACTTTGATCAACAATCCATCGCGAAGAATACCGGCGTTGTTGATCACGCCATCGACGCCACCGAAATCGGTAACGATCCGATCAAACACCGCCATAACTTCCTCTTCATTCGCGACGTTGGCCTTATAGGCTTTAGCGTCGCCACCTATCGCAACACAAGTCGCAACAGCTGCCGCCATCGGCTCTTCATTCAGGTCAACCAATGCCAATTTGGCGCCTTTAGCGGCGAACTCTTTTGCCATCGCCAAACCAAGACCTTGCGCCCCACCAGTAATAACAATGACCTTATCTTTAATATCCATCTGATCGCTTTCCAATGTTGTCTTTAATGTGATGCCTGAACTAAAGGCGGAGTAACTATCTGGCTCAACAAAACACCGTCTTAAGACTCGCACTTATGAGGTGAAGATGATGAAGTTTTTGTTAGCAAACAAAACGCCTGCAAATAATAACAGCTCTGTCTCGAAAAGTTGATGAGCAACCGGACCGGCCGGCGTTTTAGACAATTTTATGGTGGGACGCCAACATTTTGCTTATTAGTCCGTCACGTTTTAAATCTCGGCAGTGATCATTGGCTTCTAAGAACTTTTACAGGCATTATTTTGCACCAACAAGAAGAACAAAAAATTCTCTTCAAAAAGAAGGCCATCTATGTCGACGCAAGCCAAAACAGCACCTGCCTCAGAAAAAAGTATGCGCAAAGTCGCGATGACCTCGCTGGCGGGTACGAGCATCGAATGGTATGACTTCTTCATTTACGGTACCGCAGCGGCACTGGTTTTTCCAACGGCGTTCTTTCCTGCAGACATGCCGCCCATGGTCGGCCTTATTGCCGCTTTCAGTACGTTCGCGGTTGGTTTCATCGCGCGTCCCATTGGCGGCATTGTATTTGGTCACTTTGGTGACAAGGTCGGCCGCAAGGCAGCGCTTGTCGCCGCCCTACTGTTGATGGGCTTTGCGACAACATTAATTGGCTTGCTTCCCACCTATGCCTTGATCGGACCTGCGGCACCTTTGCTACTGACTCTGTTTAGGTTCTCTCAAGGTCTTGCTGTCGGGGGACAATGGGGCGGCGCGATGTTACTCGTGACAGAAAGTGCGCCGAAGGAAAAACGGGGATTCTACGGCGCCTTTGCACAGGCTGGCGCACCGGTCGGCATCATTCTCGCCAACTTAGCTTTTCTAGCGGTTAGTACTTTATGCAATGACGAGCAATTTATGGATTGGGGCTGGCGCATACCCTTCTTACTCAGTGTTGCGCTTATTGGCTTGAGCCTCTACGTTCAACTGACCTTAGAAGACACACCCGCCTTTAAAGAACTCAAAGAAGCGCAAGAGTTACCCAAACTGACAAGTGAATCGGCCGTCAATACGACAAAAACTTCCTCGCCTGTTCTGGTTGCCATCAAAAAGTATCCTAAACAAATTCTGTTAGGCGCTGGCGCTTTCCTCGCGGTACAGGTCACGTTCTATATATTAATCGCATTTTTGATTGCCTACGGCAGCAACCCAGCCGGACTCGGTTTGGACCGAGACTTGATGTTAACGGCTGTGCTGATTTCCGCCGCCATGCAGATACCCGGGTTGTTCATCGCCGCCGCTTGGTCAGACAAACACGGCCGAAAGGGCGTCTATATGCTCGGCGCAGTTCTCGGCGGCGTCTGGGCCTTTGTCATGTTCCCGCTAATTGATACTGGCAACTTCTGGTTGATCGTACTGGCAATGTCTGGCGGTCAGATATTCCTTTCAATGATGTATGGTCCACAAGCCGCCTTCCTGGCGGAGATGTTCAGCACAGAAGTGCGCTACTCAGGTGCGTCTTTAGGCTATCAACTTGGCGCGATCGTCGGCGGCGGATTTGCGCCCATCGTCGCGACGGCACTGTGGCGAGACTTTGGCACTATCTACATATCAATTTATATCGCAGCCGCTTCAGCTATTACCTTGGTCTGTGTGATTTTGCTGACCGAGACGCACGGCACAGACCTTGACGATGTATGAGTTGAGCGTTTTCTAGCAAGATGCGTTGGCTAGACAACGCGTTAATGCTATTGCTGACAACTGAATTAAAGCGCTACTGCGGGATGCTATTTCGTCTGCGACCCAAAAATAACAAGGGCCGCGGCTTAACAGCGACTTTATCAACGCTCGCAAACTCGACAATAAAGCCGTCGCCAATAGAGACGGCACAGTGTTATTTAATGAAGTTTAATATAGTTCAATGCAGTTCAATGTAGTTCAATGTAGTTCAATGTTTGAAATGACACGCGCTACCCGCGTTACGAAAATTGCCACGAAGAATATCTAACATAGGCTGAGTGAAATGATTTGCATTTATTTATCGGCAAATCAACCTTAACGATCGAGTAAAGCTAATCAAGCGAAAAGGCCTTAACTGCATTTCCACCCAACACAGCCTTGCGCCTAGCATCGCTCAAAGCACGCACCGAATTTCTGATCAATGTTGGCGCCGATAAAGTTGAATCAATATGGGGATAGTCGGAACCCCACAGAATATTTTCTTCACCGACTAACGTCAGCATCGCATCGATCGTGCGTTCTTCTGGCTCCGCAACAAAATAGCAATTACGCCGAATGTAATCACTCGGCTTCATCTTCAATGGGGTCAGCGTAAGGTCTTTAAAAAACTGATGTTTCTCATCGAGTCGATCCATTAAATAGGCTGCATAACCACAACCCGCCTCTACCGAAATAAGCTTTAAGGTTGGAAAACGATCTAACAAGCCATCCATGATGACGGAGGTGAGCGCGGGTATCATTTGACCTGTCGCGCCCAAACCAAAAGAAAAGGTCAAGCCTGGGCTGGTCATCATCCAATCAACAAACGGCACCGCTGAGCCACCAAACCTCACAATCACATGAAAGCATGCCGGTATACCGGCTTCAGCACAGAGACGCCAGATCGGATCAAACGCAGGTTGACCTGGGCGCTGTCCGTTGACAATCTCCGGCGGCACAAACACACCTTTAAAACCAACCTTAATACAATGTGCTAACTCCACCGCGGCTGCATCGATATCATGCCAATTCACGATTGCAACGGGTACCACCCGATTGCCCGCTTGTTGGAAAAATTCTAGCTGCCAACGATTATATGCACGGCAATAGGCCGTATTGAGATCCATATCATCAAGCGGGAAAGGCAATATGCCAATCGTCGGAAACAGCACACCGCTATCAACTTGCCATTCATCCAACATTCGGCATCGCGCAAGAGGCTCATAACTTGCTGGTTCGCAACCATCGATATATTTCATGGGTGTTGTAAACGCCGCCATTCGGTCGAGGTGAGCACCTCCTAGACCAGCAAGTCGACCGGCAAGCATAGGCTGCTCGCCAATAATTAGCGTTTCAACACCATCGATTTCCTCAATACGAATGGCTCGATCTCGATATTTGGGCTCTAAATATGTCTGCCAAAGATCCGCTGGCTCCATGATATGAGAATCACAATCAACAACGATGGTCATGTCTAACACCGATAAATTTTCTGATATCGAAATGTACCAGAAGCAGACTTCTTTCGATATCTGCTGCATACTGATTTTTGTTGTTAGACGCATCTGCTTGGTGAAAAATCTTAACGAATAAGTCAGGTATCACTATGTTAAAACGCACCGGTAACTACCTCACCCATCAACATCCGGACTCAGCACCCGCGGCGACTCGCAAGGCAAGTCTTGAGCTCGAGACAAAGGGTTACACGCATATCGCTGGGGTCATCACCGCCGCCGAGGTCGCTGCACTCGCCTCAGACGTATCCGCCATCTTTGATGCCCTGCCCCCGGACGGTCGTGCCGCAGGTTTACGATCGCCTGAAGAGGATGAGATGTACCGTTATGAATTACTGAACCGAAGTCGCTTATGCCAAGCGCTCGTGGAAAATGAGATCATGCTTTCGACTATAGAGCCCCTTTTAGGGAATGACTGCCATGTCATCGCCAATACGGGTTGGCGCAATCCTGCCGGTCACCAAGGCGCTGATCAAGGCCAAGCTTGGCACATTGATGCGGGTCCTCACGTACCCTTACCGGAAGGCGTCGAATGGCCAGCCGATATCCCGCACCCGGTCTTTGCAATCGGCACACACGTTTTCTTGAAGGATTGTAAGCTCGCCGATGGACCCACCGGCGTGATTCCCTACAGCCATCTTTCCGGTCGCTTCCCGCCAAGAGCACGCCCTTTTGATAGGGATCTTACATTTAACGGCAATGCGGTCGTTCCTCTCATCGCGAAGGCGGGCGATGCCATATTGTTCGTCTCAGATATCTGGCATAGACGCTTGCCAGCAGGTCCGGCACAGTCAGGCCGATTTTTCGTACAAATTCATTATGCGAGACGCGACATTGCTCAGCGCCTTCGCTCAACGAGCCATGTGAATCATCTTCATGAAGATACCAAAAACCATGCTTTACAACCGCGTCAGCGCACCGTAATCGGTATTCACCCGAATTCATTCTATGACGGCTAACCAGGGTTGCCGCCGGCAGACCCCATTTAATTGACGACTAAAGTGACAGATTCAGCCCAATCTAACGTACAAGGCTCGTATGCGTCTAATCTAGCTCTAACCTAGAGAACTTCGTATTACATTTTTGGAGTGTTAACATCTGCCCCCTTTTTCAGTTAGATGCAAACAGCGCTGTTTCTGACGGCTTCAGCAGGCTTCGACTCAAGCAAAAGTCTGGCGAGACTTAGCGTTTTGACCGGCCTGCAATTGAAGTCAAAGCATTGACTAAAAACCGCCACTGACGGCAAACACAGGCTAGAGATGATTAATAAACTGTTGATACCAGCCATCATTATTCTTTGCAGCATTGCCGCTGCGGTCTGGATGTCTGCCCAGCAAACAGATCCGGAAATTATGAAACCTGCACCGCCTTCTATGCTGGTCGATGTCATGCAGGCACGTTCTGAGCAGGTTCAGATCACGGTTGAAGCCCAAGGCAGTGTCAGCCCTCGCACCCAAACTGTGCTCGTGTCGGAAGTCTCAGGTTTAATCACAGATGTATCACCGGTCTTTGTCGCGGGCGGTTTTTTCAAGAAGGGTGATGTATTAATTCGGATCGACGATCGCAACTATCGGGCCGATGTCAAACGCGCACAGGCAAGCGTCGCAACCGCACAGACATTAGTCACGCGGGAAAAAGGTTTGGCCGACTACGCAGAATCGGATTGGCAAAAAGCCAAACCCATTCTCTCGAACAGTAAAGCCGCCACAGATCTCGCCTTAAGAAAACCACAATTAGCGGAAGCCCGAGCAAACCTCGAGTTTGCACAAGCGGATCTGGCGAAACGGCAGGGCGACCTTGATCGTACCGTTATTCGGGCACCCTACGACGGGCTAGTACGAGAGAAACGGGCTGATATTGGTCAGTACGTCGCCGCGGGTACACAACTTGCGGTCACCTTTGCAACGGACATAGCCGAAATACGTTTACCCTTGCCCGATAAAGAGCTGCCCTACCTTGATCTAGCGTCACTGAATCACAGTGTAGGCTCCGGGCCCGAGGTGACGTTATTCGCCGAAATCGGCGGCATCCAAAGTTCCTGGGTTGGGCACATCGTGCGCACCGAAGGCGTCTTCGATGAAAAGAGTCGGGTTTTGTATCTCGTCGCACAAATCAAAGACCCTTATAATCAGTTCGCTGAACGTTGGCCGGCTCCGTTGCGCATCGGCACTTTCGTCGAAGCTGAAATCAAAGGACGGCTCGTCGATAACATCATAAAGCTGCCGCGCAAAGTTCTTCAGGGCGACGATCGAGTTTGGACGGTGGCATCAGAAAATCTGTTGGTTCTGAGCAAAGTTGATCTCCTACGTAGAGATGAGTCTCATATCTACGTCACAAGCGGCATTAACGATGGTGACTTGGTCTGTCTCTCGGCATTGGACAACCCGCTGCCAGGCACACGGGTGAGATTCGAGTCCGCCGAGCAACAATTAAGGGTCATCGCAAATGAAAGCGATTGACACGCACAAAGGCATCATCGCTTGGTTTGCGCGCAACCATGTGGCAGCCAATTTACTCATGCTGGTTATTGTACTGACCGGTATCATTTCAGCATTGACGATCCGCACCCAGATAACACCGGATCTTGAAGCCGACAGAATAACCATCGACATTCCCTTCCCAGGCGCCTCACCCGGCGAAGTTGAATCCGGCGTCATTACCCGCCTTGAAGAAGCCATCCGCGATATCGAAGGTATCGATCTGATGCGAACCTACTCAAGGAAAGGCATGGGTACGATGCGCTTGAACATTGAGTCAGATGCCGATCTGCAGGTTGTCATGGATGACGTCAAGATGGCGGTCGACCGCATTTCCAGCTTTCCTGGTTCCATTGAAAAGCCCATTATTTATAGGGCTCAGCCTCAAGTTGGCGCAATAAATGTTCAGGTTTACGGTGATCTCGATGAACGCTCTATGAAAGCGTTCACAGAACAGGTTAGGGAAGAGATTCTAAGTCTGCCCTCTATCACCAAGGCAGAAATGAGGGGCTCGCGTCCTTATGAAATTGCTATTGAGCTTAAGGAAGAGAAATTACGTCAGTACGGTTTGACCCTAAACGAGGTTGCAAAGGCGATTCGACGCTCTTCTTTAGACCTGCCGGCCGGCATCATTCAAAGTGAATCCGGTGACATTCTGCTGCGCACAGAAGGCCTTGCATACGACAAGGACGATTTCGAACGTATCGTTCTCGTCTCCGAAAGTGACGGCACTCGACTTACCCTAGGCGATATCGCAAACGTCTCTGATGGTTTCGTTGAACAGCAGTTCCACTCACTCTTTAACGGCAAACCGAGCATCGGTATCACCGTCTACGCTGTCTCCGATCAAAATCAAATCGATATTTCAAACGAGGTCAGGCAGTACGTCGAGAAACGCAAAGCCAGACTGCCTGACGGCGTTAACCTAGAAGCCTGGGCAGATAGCACAGCTTACCTAAGCGGCACCATGGGCATGATGGTCTCCAACATGCTAACCGGCGTGCTACTCGTACTTATCGTGCTAGGGGTTTTCCTCAGACTTCAGCTAGCTTTTTGGGTGATGCTAGGCATGCCGATTGCTTTCTTAGGCGCCTTCGCCTTACTCCCTCTCGTCGGCGGATCAATCAACATGATTAGTTTGTTCGGCTTTATTCTCGTTCTCGGGATTGTTGTCGATGATGCAATTATTATTGGCGAGAGCGTTCAAAGTACGACTGAAAAACTTGGTCCTGGTTTAGACAACGTCATCATCGGCGCAAAACGCGTCGCAACGCCAGCAACCTTTGGTGTGCTGACAACCATCGTGACATTCGTTCCATTGCTTCTCGTGCCGGGTACGTTTGGGGCACTGCCGGAAGCGATTGGTGTCGTCGTTATTCTCTGCCTGATGTTTTCAATTATTGAATCAAAACTCATTTTGCCCGCACACCTCGCCAGCATGTCACCCATCGTCATCGACAATACAAAACCACCATCACGTTGGTATCGCTTTCAATCAAAATTTGCTGATGGGCTAAAATCCTTCATCTACAATCGTTACCAACCGCTATTGGAAAAAGCGATTAAGCAACGCTATATTACCGTTGCCATTTTCGTTGCTATGCTGGTACTCGCGGTCGGCTTCGTCATGGGCCCCTATGTACGCACAGTTTTCTTTCCTAATATGAACTCTGAATACATGCGGGCACAACTTGAAATGGTGGATGGTGCATCCGCAGAGCTCACCACGCGTGTGATCAAAGAGGTTTCACAATCACTTACCGACTACAACCAATCGCTCCCCGACGACGAACAATTCCTCGTTAATTACGCTGCCTTTACTTCAAACAAGACTGGTATGGTCATGGTTGAAATGAAAAAAGATGATGAACTAAAGAAGAACCCGGAGAAAATCGCCTCCGAGTGGCGCGCAAGAATCGGCGAAATAGCGGGCACCAAAAAACTTGAAATATCCGGCTCAGAAAAAAGCCATGGCAACGACAGCGACGTAGAATTCAAACTCGTTGGTCAGAACGAAGTCGAACTCAATCGTGCAGCACAAGCGCTGGAACAGACCCTTAAGGGATACGTTGGGGTTTATGATATCGAGAATTCTAACAAGGGCACAACACCCGAGATAAACCTCCAAATCAAACCCTCGGCAGAAGCACTTGGATTATCACTACGGGACCTCGCTGATCAGGTCCGCGCTGCTTTCTACGGTGTCGAAGCACAACGCATTCAACGTGGCAGAGAAGAAGTCAAAGTTATGGTTCGGTATCCAAAGTCGGATAGAGAGTCGAGAGGCAATCTAGACTCAATGTATATCAGGACAGAATCCGGCGACGAAGTCCCCTTCGACTCGGTTGCCGACATGGAAGAGCGCATGAGCCCCAGTTTGATTGCGCGAACTTGGGGTAAGCGATCAGTCCATGTATCGGCGAATGTTGAACAAACCATTATTGAACCTGGTGTCGTCGTCAAAGAAATCGTTAGTGGCGACTTCAGTCAGCGACTGGAACTGGAATTCCCTGGCGTCAGATTGGAGCTCGGTGGCGCAAGTCAGGAACAAGCAGAGTTGCAAACACGTATGTTCTACACGGCGCTTCTTGCCCTATTTGGCATCTATGCGCTGATGGCCATACCGCTCAAGTCCTACCTGCAGCCGCTTATCATTATGGGGGTCATTCCCTTTGGAATGATCGGCGCCATGATCGGACACCTTATCGTCGGCATCGATTTTAGCGCCTTATCACTTTGCGGCATTGTTGCACTGGCAGGGGTCGTCGTGAATGACAGTATTATCATGGTGGATTTTGTCAATAAATCCGTTGAAGACGGTGAGGCCATCGCTAAAGCTGCCATTAAAGCGGGCACAGAGCGGTTCAGAGCTATAACGCTAACGTCTCTGACAACCTTCTTTGGCTTGTTACCGATTTTACTCGAAACCAGCTTTAGCGCTCAGATGGTCATACCAATGGCTGTTTCGTTAGGCTTCGGCATCCTGTTCGCCACTGTTATCACTCTGATTCTAATCCCTTGTCTGTACATCATTTTAGACGATCTAAACAAGGTGCGATGGAACTTCTGGGCAGCAAATCCCTCGCAGTAACCTTTTCTGCTGACACAGTATGTCCACCTATTTACTTCTAAAGCTCAAAAAACTCACAATCAAAGTGCTGTTTATCGGATTGAACTGTTGTAAAGTCGGCCTGTAACCGGCCCAAACATGAACTATTCATCTCACATTTATCACCACCTTAGATGGACTTTGCCACAGTGCTCACTGATGTTTGTCGTTGGGTTGGCGGCCCTGCTTGAATACTTCACCGGTTCGGCACTTTTGCTTGGCAACAATATCTCTGTCGAGCTTTTAATCGCTACAATATTTATCGCGTCCTTGATGCCCTCGCGAACTTGGCTAATTCATTTCACCTGCGCAACAACACTGATTGCCATCGCGCTGTGGCTGGCAAAAGCCGACGACCCGATGTATTCATTCGAGAAAGGCTTTTTGCTGCTATTGGCAATCTGGGCCAGCGCTGGCCTTTCCTTGGCAATACGTAAACAGCAAGAGCCATCACAAGCTCGAGCTGTGTTGATTGATGAACTGGGCTTAATTTCCATTGTACTCGACAACAACCTAACGATTATTCGGTGTAATGGCGCTCTCGATGAGACCCTGCAGGTTCCGACAGGAACCTGTGTCGGCAATCCCTTTTTGCCATTCATTCGCAACAAAGACAGAGAGCAGGTGGAAAAACGATTTTCGGAACTCGATAAGGGGGGCACTAGCCATTTTGAAACCCAATTTGGACCGGCGAATGAAACCGCCGTTCCGGTTAAAATCTCTATTTCAGCATCACATCGACAATTCGAATTGCTTTGCCAAAACCTCTCAACCATACGCGATGCAGAGTCTGCTTTACGTGTCACTGAAGAACGACTGATACAACAACTTCAGGACACACCGTTAATACATATGCGCTGGACCCCCGAAGGTCGTATCCAAGGTTGGAATAAAGCGGCTGAGAAATGCCTCGGGTACTCCAGTGCTGAAGCGATTGGTATGCACTTAACAGACTTCATCGAACCACACTCTGTTGAGGGCGCAGGGCAGCGACTGCGGGCAGCCGTTGACTTGACAGGCTCCTTAAGCGGTATAACGCGGGCGTTTCATAAAGATGGATCGGCGAGATTTTTAAGATATCACAACAATATTGTCAAGGGCGAAGCGGGTGACATTATAGTTATCCAGGGCCTAGGTAACGATGTCACAAAGGAGTATCGACTGCGCAAAGCAATGGTGGCAAGCCAAGAGAAATTCTCCTCAGTGTTCCACAATTGCCCGGACGGCTTGATTCTGATTAGAATCTCAGACAGGAAAGTCATTGACACAAATAAAACTTTCCAGCAGCTACTTCAACTACAAGAAGAGCCCGAACAAAGCACGGAACCCATGGAGTCTTGGAAACCGTTACACGACTACGATAGTTTTATTCAATCGTTAGACCGACGGGAAGAACTGGCTTTGTTCGAAACACAATTATTAAAAAAGAACGGCGACTGCCTACCGGTTCTAATATCGACCAGATTTTTCCAGCTCGACGAAGAGAATTGCTTGCTGATGATTGTCCGCGATGCGACCCAATCAAGGAGAGAAGAAAATGAACGTCTTGAGCTACAAAGCCAGCTATTGCAGATACAAAAAATGGACTCCATCGGTCAGTTAGCCGGCGGTGTGGCTCACGATGTCAACAATATGGTCGGTGCGATTCAAGGTTTCGCAGAACTCATTCGTGACAAGTCCGACAAACAAGACCGGCGCTATTACTATGCCAATCAAATCGTAGTCAGCGCCAACCGCGCCGCTGACCTGACATCAAATCTACTAGCGTTCTCTCGCAATACAAAGATAGAAGCCGTTTCTGTAAACATGGTCGATATTATCGAAAATACCCAGGCACTCTTTGTTCAGGCCATTTTCCCACTCATTATTGTTAAGTTTTTACACCACAAAGACCATTATATTATTGAAGGCGATACGGGACACCTTGAAGCCGCTGTTATGAACCTGCTTATCAATGCTCGAGACGCAATGCCCGATGGCGGAACCCTCGCTCAAGCTAGAACAGATATATCTAACACAGACGCAGAGCCAGAAAATCGATCCAGAGCTGGCTGAAGGCAACTACGTTCGACTCATCGTTCGGGATACGGGATGTGGCATTGCCGAGGAAATTCAAGACAAAGTCATTCTGCCTTTCTTCACAACCAAAGAGGCTGGCCAGGGCACAGGACTTGGATTGTCTTCCGTCTACGGTACTGTTAAATCTCACCAAGGGGCAATGACAATCGAATCTTCGTCCGGTCAAGGCACAATTATGAGCCTGTACTTCCCATCCTCAGAAGAGATTCACGCGACCGAAGATGAGATCGATACGCCCTTCATTTCGGGCGAAGGGGTTGTTCTTATCGTCGATGATGAGGAGCAGATGAGGTTGATGGCGCAAGAAACCCTAGAGCACGCCGGTTACAAAACGCTTTTAGCAACAAACGGCGCCGAAGCCGTCAGACTTTATGCAAGACATCGCGATATTATCGATTTAGTTGTGCTCGACCTCGTCATGCCCATCATGAATGGCACAGATACGCTTCAGGCACTGCGGACATTCGATAGTAAGGCGAAGGTTCTAATCATGACGGGCTATACCTCGGGACAGCATCGCGAGCTTATTGCACAAGGCGCTATGGCGATAATGATGAAACCATTTAAGCAGTCACTTCTGTGTCAGCAAGTCGACGCGGCGATCAAAACAATTCGGTTATCGGAGAGAAAACACCGACCAGAGAGGCTTCAGTGGTAGCGCATTGTAGGGTGCGTCTAATTTGGCGTCGGTTTTTTGAAGTCGCTTTTAAAGTTAGCGCTTGGCGATAGCGCTTGAAAATTGCTCTTGAAAATAGCGCTTGGAAATAGCCCTGTGGGATTGATCAATTATATCGGTCTAGAGCATCGATCTTAGAGACTGGTATCAACAACCAGTCTCATAAGATCTCAACCTACTCGGTAAGACTAATCGTCCGCCAACTTCACCAACATTTTGCCGTTATTAGAACCCGTAAAGAGCCCCATAAATGCGCCAGGGGCGTTATCAATACCCTCATGTATCGTTTCATGATATTTCATCTGGCCAGAGCTTATCCAACCTGACATATCAGTAACAAACTGCCCACGCATATCTTCAAAGGCTGAAACAACAAAACCTTTCATTTGAACAAACTTGTAAATCATTTCGGTTAAGTTACGTGGCCCGGCGGTCAATGTATCGCCGTCATTGTAATGTGCAATCATGCCGCAAACGGGTATACGTCCGTTCACTTTGATATGCGTTAATGCCGCTTCAAGTTGAGCACCGCCCACATTCTCAAAATAAATATCAATACCGTCTGGCGCACCACGTCTTAACTCTGCAAGCGGGTCCGCCGTTTTATAGTTGAAGGCATGATCGAAACCGAACTCTTGCGTCAATTGCTGTACCTTGTCATCACTACCGGCACTACCAATGGCGATACCGCCTTTAATTTTTGCGATTTGACCAACAACACTACCCACCGCACCGGATGCAGCAGAAACAAACACAGTTTCACCGTCCTTCATTTCGCCGGTCACCAATAAACCGCCGTATGCTGTTAAGCCAGGCATGCCCATGACACCAAGGTAAGCACTAAGTGGCGCCAAGCTGGGGTCAACTTTGCTTAAGTCGCTACCGTCTGAAAGAAAGTACTCACGCCAGCCCGAACCATTGCTAACACAATCGCCTTCACTGAAATCCGGGTTATTTGATGCAACGACCTTGCCGACAGCACCGCCTATCAACAATTCATTCGGCTTTGCAAATCGCATCCGACCACGCATATAGGGGTCTACGGACATGTAAATATTTTTTACCAAGACTTGGCCCGCAGCGGGGTCTTCAATATTGACCTCAACGATGTCGAAATCCCCAGCAACAGGGTTTCCCTGTGGTCGAGTCTTTAAGTGGATCTGTTTACTGAGCGTCATTTTGTTCTCCAAATTCCATTACATCTTTAAGAGGGGCAAACATACTAGATATTGCTCCGAGAGTAAAAATCATCTCTGCGCCTGCGCATACAAAGTTGCTCGATTGTTGTATTTTAAGGATACCAAGCATGTCGTCACATCGCTGCATCATAGGGGTCACTACACAACGTTATGAAAACTGCCACAACACTATTCGAAGTTGAAGATCACGTCGCCTGGATCACGCTGAATCGTCCTGCAGCAATGAATTCTCTGAATCCTGAGTTGCGTTGGCAGCTCTCGGAACACCTCAACGAAGTCGAGCAAAACGACGACATTTGGTTAACCGTTATCACTGGCGCTGGGGACAGAGCATTCTGCGCAGGCGCGGACCTGAAACATCGCGCCAGAGAGCGGGATGCCTCAGATGAACAACGGGCACATTGGCAAAAATTAACAACCGAGACGAAACACATCATCGAACGCTGGCACTTTGCGAAACCAATCATCGCGATGGTGAACGGCTTCGCCCTTGGCGGTGGATTGGAAGTCGCTATGGCCTGCGACATTATTATTGCGGCTGACCACGCTGAATTCGGCCTGCCTGAACCCAGACGTGGGCTTATTGCAGGGTCAGCCGGCGTACATCGTCTACCCAGGCAAATTGGCCTAAAACCGGCCATGGGCTACCTATTAACCGGGCGTCATATGACGGCTCAACGTGCTTATGAACTAGGTTTGGTCAACGAAGTGGTGCCGTTGGATCAACTCAAAAGCACCGTTGATGGTTATGTTGCTGACATCCGTCGCTGCGCCCCACTTGCTGTGCGCGCAACTAAGCAGGCATCGATGCGCGGCTTAGATTCCAGTCTCTCAGAGGCTTACTACCAGTCATACGAATCAGAACTGATTCGTCGCGACAGTGAGGACGCTCAGGAAGGACCGAAAGCGTTCACGGAGAAACGCGCACCCGTCTGGAAAGGCAAATGAAGTAAGGCGTGCTCGGCCAGATATACCCACACTATAGCTGGCGATAGCCTCGCGCTTCATAGTCAAAGTCCCATAAGTCCCTGTTCTTTGGTTGCGCCAGATAATAGTTGTTGTGATAGGAGCGAATTTCCGCAATCTTGTCGCCAACAAATACATACCACTCGCTTCCTCTTAGTATTTCCGGCGTTTCGGTAACAATGGGCTGCCATTTCATACTCCATTCGATCACCGCTTCATCGTCCTGCACGATTGCGTGGTCGAGTTGCCAATTAGCCTGTGTCTTAGGCGCAACCTTAGCCCAGTAGTTGGCCAGCCCGGACGCACCTTGCACCTTTGAATGATCAACAAAGTAGTGCGCCACATCGTCGGTAAACGTCGACATCATCAAGTCAACGTCCGCTGTGTTGCAACCGTCGTAGTACCGCTTGATTTGATCAATATAAGGATGACCAGCTTGTCTTAAATTCACTAAAGCGCCCTCTCGTCTTTTTTTGTCGTTTCTGATTAGGCTATGATAAACCCATGGTAAAAAAATCCACACCGAATCCGGACCTGACAACTTTACAACGCACAGAGCTTGAAGCCGATCTTGTTCAACTCAAGCTCGACCTTGAAGAGCTCCTTAACATTACGGAGGCGAATGCTCAGCCAGTCAAACTCAAAGACAACGCCGGTCGCTTGAGCCGAATGGACGAAATGCACAATCAGAGCATTTTGTTAGCCAACCGTAACGTTACCAAGAATCGGCTTCGACAAGTGTTGGTTGCCCAAGCCAGAATTGGTAAGCAACAGTATGGCTATTGCAGTTCTTGCGACGAAAACGTAGCTTTCAACCGCCTTAAAGCCTACCCGGAAGCCGCCTTGTGTCTACAATGCCAAAGTGAAGTAGAAGCCAACCAAGATTGATCGACGTCGCGCGTTGGCTGTTATATTGCTGGTGCGTCGCAATAAAAACCCCACATGTATTTCCCTTTAGTTTAAGTGCAATATTCTATTTAGTTTATTCATGAACATTGGCAGGGTAATATGCAGACGGCAGTAAAAATTGACATAATTTGGGAACTGCGCAGACAACTCAACGAACCAGCACTGCATCATTATCATAATCACTATCGACAAGCGTTGGGTATGCCACCGCTGGAAAAGGTCTAACTCATTAACGTATTTGTTTTTAACTGCGCTGGCTTAACGATAGATGACCTTGCCCATCGGTACACGACTGTCCTCAGCGCGAGAGAACTTGATCGCACCAACAGCATTACCAAGCCGCAAAGACGAAAAATCTATTTTGCATCCCGCGTGCTTCGTAGAAAAATACTCGCCGATATCATTGGCTGCGACGTGGCTGAACTGCGTTTTGGAAGAGAGGATGCAGGCAAACCATTCTTACAGAATCATCTGCGCCATTTCAGCTTAACCCACACGGATGATTTGATCGCTCTGGCAGTTTCAACTTGCCCTATTGGCATAGACATTGAATATAGCGAGAGGAAATTTAACCCCCGCCTAGCAAAACGATACTTTCACAAACAAGAAAATTCGATTCTTTCAGCAGATGATAACTTCAACCGGACCTTTGCGAGCCTCTGGACACTTAAAGAGGCTTACGCCAAGGCTACCGGTGCGGGTATATTCGCATCAATATCCAAATTACAGGTCGAATCTATTTCGCCAACATTAAGTATTACCAGTGATCAAAACATTCATACGGCAGGGTGTTGGCGGTTTGATAGTGAGCACGGCACTGATGATCACAACGATACATGCGATAAAACAATGCGCCAGAAGAAGAACTACACGCTATCGGTTGCTTGTCTGGACGCAGCAACATCAACCCGCATCGACACAAGCGAACAGGTCACAGGGACGTCGTTGCAAAGGGTCAATGCAGACTTTAGTTTGCAGGACTTGCCAACCATTTGTATTGCTCAAATAGTCTAGTCAACTTCGCTTACCAAATGCCTAGAGTGACAAACCTCTTAGCGGCAAACCCGCTGCGAGATAACACCGGTCAATTAGCTGCATCTGCTTGACCGCATCTTCCGCATCAGTGAACAAGGCGCTGCCTGTGAGTACTGCGTCAATAAATGCATCCAATTGATATCGGTAGGTCGGTCGCCGACTAAACGTCTCCGTTGTGACGGCCCCGTCAATAACCAAATCGATCGCATTACCCGCCTGTGGCGCAATTGGATTCTTAACAATCATTTTGCCCGCGTCACCTTCAACAATGATATCCGCTTTAAACTTCGCTGAAGGGCGCATGTCGCCAACCGTTTTTACCTTAATATTACCCGGAAAGATCATCTCGGTTTCCAGATAGACATCCACGTTTGCCGGGCCTGTTTCTGCCGTGGCTTGAACATCCTCAGGCTCCAAGCCGGTGATATGTCTGACCCAGGACAAGGGGTAACATCCAATATCCATGGTCACGCCACCACCAGTTCCATAGTTCATTCGAATATCGTCCGCATCCACTATGGGAACCGAAAAGGTCGAAGAGATACTGTGGATCTTTCCAAGCACACCGCTTTCAACTGTCTCCCGGGCCTTCAAAAAAATAGGATGATAGCGATAGTGGAATGCGTCCATCAGCACCAGTCCTGTTTCGTTAGCAACCGTCAGCATTTCCTGTGCTTCGGTCGCGTTACTGGCAAAGGACTTCTCGCACAGCACGTGTTTACCAGCGCGCAGTGCTTTTATTGTCCATTCGTGATGATGGGTAATGGGCAATGGATTGTAGATAGCGTTCACTTGGTCGGCATTAATGATCTCATCGTAGCTATCCAATACAGTTGCAATGCCATGCGCCTGAGCAAATGCCTCGGCCCGCTGTTTAGATCGCGCTGCAATCATCGCGACCGTTGCGCGCTCATCATTTTGGCAAGGGTCAATCAGCGCTGGCGGGGTAATTTTTGCAGCACCTAAAGTGCCGAATTTAAGCATGGTATTTCCTGACATTATTTTTGATTATCTCTCGACTTATTTCTTTTGATTGATGAGCCTCAACTCAGCGTTTGGTATTCGGCGTTTGGTACTTGAGTTGAACGCGCGCTAAATGCGAGCCAGACAGACTTAGCCGTAGGCAAGCTTTAGCATCTCCTGCACAGCGACCACTTGGGTGCCCCAGAAAATTCCCCAACCGACAACAATCACTACAGAAAGTACAACGGACAATCGTTCGAGTCGTTTTTTATTCATGCATACCTCCCCATCTCCTGCTTCAAGAACTCTACGAAAACCCTATCCAGCGTCCAGAGGCGGCAACGCTGAACCAGATGAGTATGCTTGCAATCGCAACAATTTTGATCGACCAGGGACTCAAATCACTATGGTCGGTGTTTAACAGCGGTTTGCGGATAAAATAGAAGAAGCTTACCCCCATGAATAGACCCACCATCTTCGATAAAAAGAACATATTGTAGTAAAGCTTGATGGCGACCGCCGACATCATAAATATGCCAGAAAATATGACAACAATTAGCGCATAACCAACCCATCTTTCCGTATTTTTCAACACTACGTGTGCAGGGACGTCAGCCATAACTATATTTAGCAGGCGAAGGTCACCCACTAAAATCATGCCGCCTAACAATACCATCGCACCAAGATGAAATGTCTGTACCACTGCGAACACACCGCCGTAAGCTTTGGATAGTTCAGCCAACATTGACGTGTCGATCCACTCGAACAAAAACAAAAGATCCACTGTTATCTCCTAGTCCAGTTCAGCCAGTTCATTAACACAGCCCGCCGCCCAATACATAAAACCCGGCATCGCCTTATGGCAATCCCACCAGTCATAGGCAATCATTCGTCCCGTCATAATAACGCCCGCCCAAAACGCAATCGACAAGCCCGCACTGATACGAATACGCTTCGGCGGCACCGGGTCGTTGTCCCAAGAGAGATTTTTTTGTTTAGTAATATTTCGAAGCAAAAGCGCATTGATACCGGCGGCGATGAGCAACACCACCTTAATTCTGAACCAAATACTCGTCGTGGTGCGAACCGGTATCGCGTAGTAAAGCAGGAAACCCGTCACGAACATGACAGAGAAGCCAAACATCATTGGCTTATCTAGCCGTTCAGCAACCTTTGACACGGGCACATCTTTGAAGATGTAACCAAGCATGCGTAGATCAATCACCACCAACATGCCAAGAAATATCATCAAGGTCAGTACATGAGTCGATTCAACCCAGTTGTACACATAGTAGGATTCATGCAGGTCAGTAGACCACTGCTGCGCGTCGAGCCAGAGAGCCAAATCAAAAAGAAGTTGGTTAAGCACTGATACTCCTGTTTATTCTTATTATACTTTCCATAATACCCTTTGATTGCAAGCAAGCAATGTTCTCTGTCGCCCTGATTACGACCCATCATCACAGTGATTAAAAAATGTGTCATTGCCATAGTGCTACGCGATCGCCACCAAGCTTTATTTGGCATTCACTGAATCAATAGCAGTAGACCCAACCGTCTCGCAGTGAAATCATGCCGTCATGCCAAGCACAAAGCGACAGAGCAAGCACGAGGCCAATAAGCCGAGCGATTTAAAAAAGTCGTCAATCAGCAATGACCAAGACCTTACGCAGGGGTCAGTAAGCGGCCATCTAACGCGATTAACAATACCTATGTTTCTCGGCATCTCCTCGATGATCGTCGCCTCAATGATTGAGACCATCTATATCGGCGTACTCGGCGCCGAAGAACTCGCGGCCTTTAGCTTTACGCTACCCTTGCTAATGGGGCTTTCCAGTGTATCGATGGGTATCGGCACGGGCGCTGCCTCACTGATCGCACGGGCTCAGGGTAGCGGAGATAGAGACAGGGTGCGCATGCTAAGTACGCACTCAATGATTCTGACAACGGTGCTGCTTGTCATTTTAATGGCGGTTGGCTTTGCCACCAAAGAGGACCTGTTCATTGCGATGGGCGCGTCCGGCCGCGTTTTGACGCTGATCGAATCCTATACCGATATCTGGGTAATTGGATTAGCGCTATTCACTTGGCCCATGGTTGCATCAACGGTGCTTCGCTCGGTTGGTAACGCAAGGGTGCCTGGTTTTATTATGACCAGCACATCTGTACTACAGGTCATTGTCTCGCCAATTATGATTTTCGGTTTGCTCGGACATCCAGAACTGGGCTTTGAAGGCGCCGCTTGGGCCAGCATTGTTACCGGGCTGATCAGAACACTGGCAATGTTTTGGGTGCTGATCTCAGGGGAAAAATTGGTACTATTTAATGTCAGTGCGTTCTCTAAGCTGATTCAATCAAGTCGTGAGATTCTTTATATTGGCATACCGTCGATGCTCAACAGCCTTATTGGCCCTGTATCGATGGCGGTCATACTTTGGCTGCTCGCCAGTCACGGACCCGAGGTTGTGGCAGGCTTTGGTATTACATCCCGCTTTGAAATGCTGCTAACCATGATATTGATGTCATTGTCGTCAAGCGTCGGACCCTTCGTTGGACAAAACTGGGGCGCACAACAGATAGACCGAATATACAAAAGTCTGCTGATTGCCTACAAGTTCTCGCTTGTTTGGGGACTTCTGAGCTTTTTGCTTTTAGCACCGTTCGGCGCGCAACTCGTAGGGCTCATTAACGACGACCCTCTGCTGGTTGAATCCGCCAGCTGGTATCTACTCATCGTACCATTAACGTTTGGTACACTTGGCGTCGGAATGATATCAGGCTCTTTGTTCGTCGCCCTGGGAAAACCCATGCCGACCACAATATTGGCATTGATGCGCATGTTCGTCATTCACCTGCCATTGGCCGTGTTGATGAATATGTATTGGGGCTATATTGGCATTTTCATCGCGACAGCGATTGCGAATGTGTTGATTGGTACCGTTGCCGTTATTTGGAGTCGGCGTGTACTTGCTGCTGAAATTGAACGAGCAGGGCTCAATACTTAGTAGCCAGGACCTACCCTGCAGAACTTACTATGTAGATCTTAGACATTCACTACTCGCGCTTATTTGATACTTTAGCTAGCCCGTAATTGCCTTGGTATAGGTCGCCAAGTCAAAGTAATCGCGCCATACTTTGATCTTGCCAGACTCCATCTCGAAGACACCGGTACAGGGCAGGTCGACCGCCTTGTCAGCGATTCGCGTCTTATCCAGCCGTTCTGCAATCACGATATTGCCATCGCCGACGATGTTAAGCAGCTCCCATTGGGTACTCTGCCAATTCGCTGAAAAGCCCGTAATAAATTTACCTAACGCTTCGTGACCTTGCACAGGTCCAGTTGGCATATTGTGGTAAATGCCATCTTGCGCGAAAAAACTCACCAGCTCTTCGACATCAAGTCGGCTCCAAGCCTCAACAAATTGTTTCACTACATCAATATTGCTCTGTGTGTCGCTCATATAGTCTAGTCTCCGTTGAAAAACTAACGTATTGAATTCGAATCAGCTTAGTACGCAGTATACCCATTTCAACAGGGTAAAAAGCGGTTACGCAATCCTCTGTAGGCTCAACGAGCCGACAAGAAAACGCTCGCAAACATTACATGGAGCCCCTCGTGACCGCACCTGGTAAGGATGAAACTAATTTCTCTGCGTTAGTCCATCTAAAAAGGTCGTAAGAAACTGCTCAGCTATCTCCGAATAGCTATCTTGGCTGCCGTCTCGGTGCCAATAGGGTAACCAATTGAACGCGCCGAACATCGCAGCAGCAGTGAGCTTGGGGTCGCAAGGACTTATAGAGCCGTCTTCGATACCTTCTTTAAGCAACTGTCGAATAGCAAAATCAACTTTCTTATAACCTTCGTGAAGAACAGCCCTGCTCTCTTGCGATAGCACATCGTTTTGGCATCGCACTAGACACGCGCCAAAATCGTTGGATAGCACTTGTGCATATAAACGGAAGAATGCCTTAAGTCTGTCCAAGGGCGGGCGTTCAACGTTTGCGCGCTCGGCATCCTGCATCGCGGTATCGAGATACTCAAAAGCAAGCTGAGAGCATTCGAACAGAATCTCATCCTTACTGCTGATGTAGTAATACAGCGTGCGCTTGGAGACTTTTAACTCTGTCGCGATATCGTCCAAAGAGGTTCGATCAAATCCTCGCTCACTAAATAGCCTCGCACCAATCTGCAGAACAGCAAGCCGCTTCTGTTGACGTTGCTCCTCCTTACTGAAAGCGGTTTTAGTCCCTGCGGTCTTCAACATATCCGTCGCTCATAAGTGTGATAACTGATGCCGGTCTATTGGCCGTCCAGTCCGACATCATGACCGAAAAATGTTGACAAGTCACTTCCAAGTGTAGAATGTAACCAGTTAGGGGAAAAAGTAGCCAAAGGGAGTTATTGCATGTACCTAACCCAGTGCATCAAACGCAACGCGCAGACCAACAGTAACGGCATTGCCACGATTTTTGGTAATCGCACGAGAACTTGGTCCGAGCTTTTAGACCGTGTAGCAAAGCTCGCAGGTGCGATTAAAACAAGATGCGGGGGCAATAATGCACGAGTCGCCATACTGGCACTGAACTCCGACCGTTATTTTGAATACTATTTCGCTACCTGGTGGGCAGGTGCAGTCGTCGTGCCAATGAACATACGTTGGTCGGTCGCAGAGCATGCATATTCTTTGAACGACTCTGGTGCCACGACCCTTTTTGTGGACGACAACTTCATCCACATGATTGATGACATTAGAAAACAGGCATCCGCACTTACAACGGTTATCTACATGGGTGATAACTCTGATTCGCACGGCACTTTAAACTATGAACAGCTTATTGAAAGCAGCGAACCCATGGATGACGCGTGGCGTGGCGGTGAAGACTTGGCGGGTTTGTTCTATACGGGCGGCACAACTGGATTCCCAAAAGGTGTGATGCTTCCACATCGCGCCCTGTGGGCGAGTTCGATTTCTATTGCATGGCACGGTAAGTTGACTGCGGACTCACGACTTCTACACGCTGCACCAATGTTTCATTTAGCCGATATGGCATTAGGTTTGGCATCAACAATTGGCGGCGCGAGCCATGTTTTTATCTCCGCATTCGATGCTGAAAAAACCGTTCAAGCTATACAGGCACACGATGTGTCTATTGGCCTACTTGTACCGACAATGATCAAAATGACAGTCGATCATTTACAAGAAGACAAAAATATAAGCCTAACGAGCCTTAGACAAGTGTTCTTTGGTGCATCGCCAATGCCGCGCGCTTTACTCGAAAACGCCATCAATTTGCTACCCGATGTCGGATGGAGTCAGCTATATGGACAGACGGAGCTAGCGCCTTTGGCGACATTTCAACCTGCCGAGTATTGCACGACGCTTGGTAAGCAGGCAGAGAAATTGAATTCTGCAGGCCAGGCAGGGCTATGCGTTGAACTACAAATTGTTGATGAGTTAGGAGCAGAAGTCGAGCGCGGTCAAGTTGGTGAGATACGTGTGCGAGGAGCCAACGTTATGCAAGGCTACTGGAATCGTCCTGAAGAAACTGCGGTAACACTTGTTAACGGTTGGGTTAACACAGGCGACGCGGGTTACATGGACAACGACGGATTTTTGTTTATTGCTGATCGCCTGAAAGACATGATTATCACGGGTGGTGAAAATGTTTTCTCGGCAGAAGTAGAGAGCGCCTTGTCGACTCACGCCGGTGTGAGTGAATGTGCGGTCATTGGTATTCCCAGCGAACAGTGGGGTGAAGCTGTACATGCCATTATAATTTGCACAGCAGGTAACAAAGTAACCGAGCAAGCCCTCATTGCACATTGCCGAGCGCAAATTGCTCACTACAAATGCCCTAGCTCAATTACTTTTCGCACTGATCCGATGCCTCTCTCCGGTGCTGGAAAAGTCCTAAAGCGCGATTTACGAGTACCTTTCTGGGCAGGTAAAGAGCGACAAGTTAACTAGTTATCCTTATGCGGAGATTAAGATGATTCGAACACAAGTGGCCGGTGTAGGCATGGTGAAGTTTGCCAAACCGGGTCAGCAACAACCCTACCGACTCATGGCAGCTAACGCGATTAAAGGTGCGCTCGCCGACGCAGGTGTTGAACCCGAGTTGTTGCAGCAAGCTTACGGCAGTTACATCTATGGTGATTCTGCCTGCGCGCAACATGCGCTCTACGACGTCGTACAGTCCGGCATTCCCGTTATCAATGTGAATAACAATTGTTCATCAGGCTCGACGGCTATTTTTCTCGCGCGACAGGCAGTACAAAGTGGTGCCGCGGATTGCGTATTGGCCTTTGGGTTTGAAGAAATGCAGCCCGGCGCGTTGGGAACAGCATGGGATGATCGCGAGTCCCCATTTGATCGGTTTGATAATGTTCTAGATGAATTGAGCTTTCCGGAAGCACCACTTGCCTTACGTTGTTTTGGAGCCGCTGGTGCTCACTATCTTGAAAAATACGGTGCTAGTGCCGATCTGTTTGCCAAGGTTGCGGTTAAAACCCGCAACCACGCTGCTGCTAATCCTTATGCCGTATTCACCAGTGAGCTAACTGTAGATGAAGTTTTAGCCTCACCGATTCTCTACAAAGACTATCTAACGCGCTTAATGTGCTGCCCACCAACTTGTGGCGCCGCCGCGGCCATTATTGTCAGCGAATCATTTGCTAACAAACATTGTCTAGGCACTGGCGTTGAGATTGTCGGTCAAGCAATGGCGACAGATACAGCAAAAACTTGGACCGACCCGATGGACCTAGTTGGTTCAGACATGACCCGCCGTGCGTCAGCCAGCGTTTATGAACAAGCTGGCATTGGCCCACAAGACGTTGATGTGATCGAATTGCATGACTGTTTCACGACAAACGAAGTCATTACGTATGAAGGTCTAGGGTTGTGTGCTGATGGTGAGGCAACCGCATTTGTCGAAGATGGCAACAACACCTACGGTGGAAAATTTGTGGTCAACCCTTCAGGCGGCCTAATGTCAAAAGGGCATCCTATTGGCGCTACTGGGCTGGCCCAGTGTTTTGAATTGGTCAATCAGTTACGCGGCAGTGCCGATGCTAGGCAGGTGTCTAACGCACGCGTTGGTCTACAGCACAATCTCGGACTCGGCGGCGCGGCTGTCGTCACTATGTATAGAGGAAGTTAAAAATGACAATGCAATATCATGAAATGAAAGAAGAACTTGAACAGTTCCGCGAAAGCGTTCAGCGTTTTGTGAAAACTGAGATTACCCCACACTACGAACAGTGGGAGCGTGACGAAATAGTACCGCGAGACGTCTGGCGAAAATTAGGTCAACAAGGGCTCTTAGGGGTCGATCTTCCTGAAGAATATGGTGGTGTTGGGACTAACTTCGCCTTCTCTATGGTTATTCTAGAAGAGTTCATGCGAGCAAACTGCGCCAGTATCGGTGGGTCTATGACAGTTCACTCGGATGTCGTTGCCCACTATATCTTGAACACCGGCACCGAAGAACAAAAGCAGCGCTATCTACCCGACATGGTCACCGGTGAATGTGTTGGCGCCGTCGCCATGACTGAGCCAGGCACTGGCAGTGACCTTCAAGGTATACGAACTGTTGCGCGCAAAGACGGTGATGATTACATCATCAACGGTTCAAAAACGTTTATAACCAATGGTCAACACGCCGACGTAGTTGTCGTCGTTGCCAAGACTAATACAGAGGTCTCTGGCGCCAAGGGCACCACGCTTTTTCTAGTCGATAGCGATTCACCCGGATTTTCACGCGGACGGAATTTGGAGAAAATAGGTATGCATGCCTCCGATACATCCGAACTGTTTTTTGAAGATATACGCGTACCTTCAACATCTATTCTTGGCGAACTGGATCGAGGCTTTGGTGTGTTGATGGGCGAACTACAACGCGAGCGACTTGCGCTGAGTGTTGGCGCTGTTTCCGCCGCCGAAGGGGTATTGGCCGAGACAGTTGCCTACGTAAAAGAGCGCAAGGCTTTTGGGTCAACCATCGCTACTTTCCAAAATACAAAATTCAAACTTGCTGAAACCGCAACCGACATACGTGTACTGCGCGCTTTTGTCGAGGAGTGCAAAGGTGCATTTCTAAAGGGAGAGCTCGATGTGCCAACCGCGAGCATGGCAAAGGTAGCAACGACTGAAATGCAAGGCCGTGTCGCAGACACTTGCCTGCAACTGTTCGGCGGTTATGGCTATATGAAAGAGTACGGTGTTTCACGTGCCTTTGTCGACGCCCGTGTACAGCGTATCTACGGCGGAACGTCAGAGATCATGAAAGAATTGATTAGTCGCGACTTATTGGGATAAGGACAATAGCAATTCGTCGCGATCGATCCAACATGCACGCCCGTGTTAGTAGACATCTTCAGGAAGGGCATAAGTGTCTTTTGATATAAAGTTAATTATAAACAAACCTAAGGAGAACAATATTGGATACGAGTTTGATAGGACAAGAATCAAGTCCTAGATCGGTCGTGGTTGAGCAAGGCCAGCTACAATTCTTTGCCAAGGCCACGGGTACGAAGGACAAACAGTATTGGGATGTTGATGTTGCATTGGCCGCTGGGCACCGAGCCCTGCCTGCACCACCAACATTTCTGTTCAGTCTCGATCTTCTAGCAGCATCAGGTGAGCCCGGCATTCTAGCTCAGTTAGGCGTAGATATCGGTCGAATACTACACGGTGAACAACGTTTTAAATATGGTGCGCAAATTTACGCTGGCGACACCATCACTATGGCAACAAAAGTTACTGACATGTACGAAAAGAAAGGCGGCAAACTACAGTTTGTTATTACCGAGACAAAAGCAACTAACCAGGACAACGTTGAAGTGGGCTCTATGTCTAACAGCATTGTTATCAGAAACTAGGAGACGATATGACACACTTAAACTATGACACTATTAAGGTAGGCGATAAACTGCCCGATCATATTTGTGGTCCAATTTCGCGGACAACACTTGCGCTGTTTGGTGGCGCATCAGGTGACCATAATCCTATGCACGTTGATATCGACTTCGCGAAAAAATTTGGCATGCCAGATGTCTTTGCTCACGGCATGTTATCAATGGCTTATCTAGCACAGCTCGTGACCAACTGGGCAGATCAAAGCCAGCTTCGAGAATACGGTGTCCGCTTTACATCCATTACCCCCGTTTTAGCGACAGTGACTTGCAAAGGTAAGGTGGTCGAGAAGATGGACGTTAACAATGAGCCTTGTCTAAAGGTTGAGGTAACGGCAGAAATTGACGATGGAACAAGCATTTTAGTGGGTGACGCAATTATAGGGTTTGGAAAATAACCTGAGGTTACTGTCGTAATAATGCAATGTTAGAAACCTGCAAGCGTTCTGAATTCTCTTAACTCAGAAAACGAACGATATTAAACGAACAACGAAAAGTTCGTAGAACTGCGCATATTATTTGCTAAATAAAAAAAAGGAACAAGTTTACGAGGTTCCTATGAACAAAATTTTTATCGCAGTTGCGACATCACTTGTCCTAATAGGCGCGTTCCTTCTAGTAGATTAAGGTCACAAACAACCTTGAGCTCTTCAAGCAACCACTGATTCGTAAAACCGCGCTAAGGATTAACACGGTAAAGTGTTAGATCAGACATAAGTTAATCTAGGACGCATTAGCCCTATATTCCGTCATCCCTATCGTGGAACGGCAAAGGCTTAACATCTAGATCATGCTCAATTCACTATCTTAATTACATCAGTCTCAAGCTTGTCTAACTTCTCAAGATAGCGCGACAAATTCTTATGCAGATGGCCGATCGCTGACTCAAAACGGCCAAATCGATAATGTGTGTTTGCACCTGAACCAATGGCGGCCTGAATATCAGTAACCACTTTTGCATCTTCCTTGTTGCCGGTCTCAGCCAAAAAGGCAACGTCTTTTTTAGCGCGAGCTAAAATCTCATCCGTTAACTGCGCACCGTCAGGTAATGGCAATGTGAGCTTGTAATGAAAGTAGCGCGTTTTCGTCGGCGATTCGGGTTCCGCGAGGGTGACGTCGTAGTGCTGCGAAAGCCTGTTAACAGAAGCGAAGGGAAAGACACGGTTAACCAGTGTCACCATTCGGTCAAGTGATAGATTTTCTCGAGGCGCATCGCGCAGTTTTTCAATGCGCCGAAAGGGATAACAAACACGGGAGTTCGGCCCCTGCATTTCAACCACATTCAAATTATCATAACCGTAGGGAAAAAATGTTTCTGGATGGGTCGGTTTAATGTGATATCCCTCAAGCGTACCTTCCGCTGTCAGCTTCCAGTTGATGTCGTCTTCTGACTCGCTTGAATCAAACAGCACCTGATCGTCGGACAATAGATCTGGCAAAGACTCGAACGCACCGGGGCCAACGGGTTCATCTTGGGTGACAAATACTAGGCCACCTTGAATATCGACTGAATGGACCGGCACCAAGCCATTTTCATCTTTATCAAGATCAGGAAAACCATGCTCATGCGGCACATATTCGAGTCGACCATCTAGTCGGTAGGCCCAGCCATGGTAGGTGCAGCGGAAGATCTTAGTACAACCCGAACCCTCAGCTAACTGCATACCGCGGTGTCGACAGGCATTACGAAAAGCGCGAATAGTACCGTCTAAGTCGCGGACAACAACAATCGGTACACCGGCAGAGTTTCGCGCGACATACGAGCCCAGTTCAGGCAATGCCGCAACGGGGCAAAATGCAATGGGTAGTCGTCGCATGAGCCTGCGCTCGGCGTCAAAGCGCGATTGCGAACTATAGTTTTCAACCGGCTCGTACCAATCTTCTTCACCCAGATCGGTTGTGCCGTTATCAATGTGACTAAGTATATGATCAAGGAGTTCCGGATCATTTCGCATAATAATTTACCCAAGACTTTTCGATTGAGCATCAATCTACGGACTGGCTACAGTATCGTCAAGAGAGTCGGCCTTTACTCCGTTAAGCAAGTGTTTGAGTTTTCACAAATTCGGCGATTAGGTCGACCAAATCGTCCACAGGTCGTTGTTCTTTAATCTCCAATAGCGCCGTGCAATATTTGTCGATAAAACCGCGCTCCATAGGCAAGCTGCGGCCTGCAAGGTCACCGGCTTCATAGGCGGCCGCCCATTTCATAAAGCCTGTGTTTTCCTCGTACATATCCCCACCAGGATTAATTCGATCGCCAAAGCGTTGCCGTTCGCGCCGGTATAATCGGTCCATTCTAACGGAGCAACCAACATTCAAAAGTACCGCATGTGTAAAACTAAGATCGGACAACTCCCACGAACAAACTGAGCCACTGAGTATCCATGCGTCGTGTGATTGAAGGACGTCGATGATTCGCTGGTTTCGTTCGTCTTTGAAATATTGTTCAACAAAGGGTGGGTCGGACGGTTTATGGAAAAAGTCGTCCGAGTCAAAGCAGGCAACACCCAGTCTTCGAGCTAGCGCTTCAGCTGTGGTCGTGGCACCTGAACCGGGACCGCCTGTTATCAACAGCTGAACGTTGCTCATTGGCATTAGTGCTTACGCTTTGGATGCTGATTAGAAGGTTTCAACTCCACGCTAGCTACCTGCATAAAAAGCTTCGTGAAATGCAAACTGACCAACCGGTTTAGTCTCGCCGACCCGCCTTAGCATGAAGTATTCCTTTGGTTCATTATCTGGACAATGCTCGGCGGCTGGCTCAAACCCATGCCGGCTGTAGTAAAGCGGATTGCCTGTCAGTATGCAGCCCCAAGCACCTTGCTCTGTGATGACTTTCATACCCGCTTCAATCAACATCGCACCAATGCCTTCCCCTTGACGTGCAGGGATAACAGAGACCGGCCCTAAGGCGAACCAGTTACCCACATTGCTGGAAATTGTTGCAGGCGAAAACGTGATTTGGCCAACGATTTCATCACCGTCGGTTGCGACAAGTGAGACACAAAGACCGCCACAGGCTCGCAAGCTATTAACAAGGTCTTGCTCATCGCCACCGGCATAAGGTCTACCGTCAAAGGCAGCTTTGGTCAGACGCCAAATCGCGTCTAAATCAGCCTCACTCTCTGGACGTATTGTTATAGTCATAGGGCTCCTATCACTGTGTTAAACCGGTTACACCTGCTGATAGCAAGCCACTTCGTGCAAATAGACGACAACAGGTTTGTTGATTAAGTATACTGTGCACTGAATTGTGCTCCACCTATTGAACAAACAAATTTCAGCGCACACAAAACCACCCGGAGAGCCAGATGGCCCAACCACCCACGCATAATTTTGACACCTTAAGCCTACATGCGGGACAGCAACCCGATCCTGTCACAGGCGCGCGGGCCACGCCAATCTACCAATCAGCGTCTTTTGTCTTTAAAGATACTGACACGGCGGTGGGTTTGTTCAATATCGAACGTGCTGGCCATGTCTATTCACGTATATCAAATCCGACCAACGCGGTACTAGAAGAACGCATAGCGACGTTAGACAATGGTGTAGGTGCCATTGCCACAGCGAGCGGTCAGGCGGCACTGCATCTTGCCATCACAACGATTGTTAGCGCCGGTGATCATATTGTTGCTTCAAGAAGCATCTATGGCGGCAGTCATAATTTACTAGACTACACACTAAGACGTTTTGGTATCGAGACAACCTTTGTTGACCCTCGTGACCCCGCCGCATTCAAAGCTGCGATTCAGCCCAATACGAAGTTAGTATTTTCAGAGATCGTCGGCAACCCAGGACTCGAAGTGCTCGACATTCCGGCGGTTTCAGCAGTTGCCCATGCGGCCGGCCTGCCGTTGCTGGTTGACGCGACATTCACAACACCTTACCTATGCCGGCCGATCGACTTTGGCGCCGATCTAGTGATGCATTCAGCCACCAAATTTCTCTCCGGCCACGGCGTTGTGATCGGCGGGCTCTTGGTCGATGGCGGCACCTTCGATTGGGAAGCGTCAGGTAAATTTCCGACCATGACGGAACCCTACGAAGGCTTTCATAATCTCAACTTTGCTGAAGAGTTTGGACCTTCTGCCTACATCACACGGGCACGAAGGGAAGGACTGCGGGACTTTGGTGCTTGCATGAGCCCAACGACTGCGTTTCATGTACTACAGGGTATCGAGACACTTTCACTGCGCATGGATCGACACATTGAAAACACACAAGCTATTGTTGAGTTCCTGACTGAACAGGAACAGGTTGAGTGGGTAAACCACCCTCTTTTAGCTGATCACCCTGATCATGAACTAGCCAAGCAGCAGATGCCAAAAGGTGTCAGTGCGGTTTTCAGCTTTGGTATTAAAGGTGGACGCGAAGCCGGCGTCAAGTTTATTGAGAACCTTGAGATATTTTCTCACCTGGCGAATGTCGGTGATGCAAAGTCGTTAGTCATCCACCCCGCCAGCACAACGCACCATCGCATGGACAGTGACTCACTCGAAGCCGCGGGCATATCCGAAGGCTTGATTAGACTCTCAATTGGTCTTGAAGACAAAAATGACCTAACAGCCGACTTACGTCGCGGCTTAAGAGCATCTCAACCTCGCCAAAAGAAGAAGGGATAAAGATATGTACGCAACCGTTAACAATCTAAAAACCTTCTACAGTGTCGGCAACGGCACTATTGCAAAAGATCAGCCGAGCGTCATTTTTTTACACGGCGCTGGCATGGACCATACCGTTTGGGTCTTGCCCGCGCGCTACTTCGCACGACATCACTACAATGTTTTTTCTTTAGATTTCCCCGGCAACGGGCGATCAGAAGGTCCGCCATTGAAGACAGTCGAGGCGCTTTCAGATTGGCTGGCAGAATTCATGAAGGTATTGGAAATTGATCAAGCGGCGATCGTTGGTCACTCGATGGGGTCCTTGGTGTCCATTAACTTCGCCGCCCGTTACCCAGACAAAACCCGCGTCATGGCATTGCTGGGCACATCAACGCCCATGCCAGTGACGCCCGTGTTACTGGATGCGGCAAAAGACAATAATCATGACGCAATCGACATGACGAACACGTGGAGTCACAGCAGTTTCGGACAAATGGGTGGCAGCGAAAACCCCGGCATGTGCATGATGGTATCCGGCCAACGCCTTTTAGAACGCTCAAAAGAAAATGCTTTTTTCACCGGCTTGAATGCCTGCAATGACTTTGTCGATGGCGACGAACTAGTGAAGAAAATCGAAGCTGAAACATTGGTCATCATCGGCAAACAGGACAAGATGACCGCGGCGATTGGCGCTCAGAAAGTGGCGAGTGCGATTAGCAATGCGCGCGTGTGTTTACTGTCGCCCTGCGGCCATTCGATGCTGTCTGAACAGCCGAACGCAGTGCTTGATGCATTGGCAACGATTGTTTAGCCGTTGTCTATTGATCGCCTGGTTGTTAATCAACTAACTCGCTGCAGAATGGCTTTCTGAGTTCATTAACCAATTATTTCTGGCGCTATCCGCTCGCAACATTTTGACTGTTGAAACGGCTAAGAGTACATAGACAAACAAAATCGGCACGGATGCGACAATCGATGCAGTTTGCAGCGCCTTCACACCACCAAGCGAGATCAAGCAGATCGGCAAAACCCCCAAGCCGAACGCCCAGAAAACCCGATGCCATCTTGCCGGATGATCATGCTCACCAAGCGCTTTGGTCGCGCCTGCTGCCAAGGTGTAGGACGCTGAGTCGTAGGATGTGGCAATAAAGATCAAACCAATTAGTGCTAGAAACACCAGCCACAATGCTCCACCGGGCAACATCTCAATCATGCCTGCTATCGCCGCGGACGGTCCGATATCCATGACTTGTTGTACAACGGGATATAGACCATTTAGCTCAAGGTAAACGGCGTAGTTTCCAAGCACCATAAAGAACATCGCGCAACCCAGCGTGCCCCAACCCAACATGCCGAATATAATTTCCCGCAGCGTTCTACCTTCCGATATTTTACAGACAAACATGCCGACAAACGGCCCTAAGGCAAGCCACCAGGCCCAGTAGAAGACCGTCCAACTCTCAACAAAGGTCGATTTCTGAAGTGGGTCTGTCCATGTAATCATTGTGAAAAAGTTCTGGGATATTTTGCCAACCGCGACAAGACTCGTCTCTAAAATAAAGGTCGTTGGACCGACGATGAAAACAAATGCAACCAAAATCACGGCTAGCCAAGCATTAAACAGACTTAACACTTTGATGCCTTTGTCGAGATCTCGATAAACGCTAAAGGCAATGAGTAGGGTTGCTAAGCCGATAATTGAAAATTGCAGCGTTGTGCCTTCGTCCAATCCCGTCAAGCGGTTAATGGCCGAAGAAACAACAGAGGTACCGAGGCCTAATCCTGTCGAGCAAGTCGCCATGAGTCCGACGATAAACATGAGGTCAACGATGCGGCCAGGCCATTTTTTCTCCTGTTTCCCCAAGACCGAATGGCAAGCAGCACTCAGCCTTAGTGAGGCTACTTTTCTGACATGGTAGGAATAGCCTATCGTGACGGCGGGCAGGCAGTACAACGCCCAGCCTACTGGACCCCAGTGAAAAGCACCGTAACTGATTGCCCAGAAGAGCGCCTCTTCTGACTTTGGCTCGATGCCAAAGGGTGGATCGACATAGTAATAGACCCACTCTGCGGCGCCCCAATAGATCAGCGAAGCACCAATGCCGGCACAGAAGAGCATCGAGGCCCAGCTAAAGTTTGAGAAGGTTCTATTTTCGATATCGCCCAGTCTGACGCGACCATAAGGGCTAATAGCGATCCAGAGCAAGAACCCTAGCGTTGCAATGGCTGCGATGACATAGAACACGCCAAGTTCGCTGGTGACCTTATCGAAGGTGGCGTTGATCATATCGCCGCTCCATTGCGGCGCAACAACCAACGGGACGATAATCGCCAGCAGAATGAGGCATCCAACACCGAAGATAAACCAGTCTACTTCGATTTTTTCGTGCACGTCATCTCTCAAGGCTTTCTCTCTGATTATTGTTTTTTTTTGGCGTAGGGGAGCAGAACACATTCGATCGGAATGCACAAATCCTCGTAGCCTGCGGCCTAGGGCAGAACACCTGCTAACGACCTTACTATGTCTTTTAGTACGCGGTCGACCGAGCGGCCGGCGGAACGGGACCCCTTTTACTGTATTACCATCTCAACGGCCGGTTATGGCAAACTGGCGATCCCATTTAGACGCCATTATCACCAAACAATAGAGAACCGCTATGAAAGCCATTTATTGCGTAAAGTATGGAACGCATCATGATCTCGAGATTCGAGACATCCCGGCGCCTGGAGAACCACTGGCAAATCAAGTGAGCGTTAGACTCGATGCGCGCGGCATCCAATTTAGTGATCTCGTTAAATTCGCGGGCAATTATCAGGTTGAATCTGAAATACCCTTTATCGTCGGTGGAGAAGCTGCAGGTACCATTACCGCAGTGGGTGATGGCGTTGATTATCTAAACATCGGAGACTCGGTGCTATGCACGGGCGGCTGTGTTGAGAAGATCAATATTGAGGCAAGTAAGGTCACCCGACTACCCGCAGGTGCAGACCTCATCAAAGCCGCCTCATTTATGAATAATTACGCGACGGCTTACTACGGATTACAACGAGCCCAACTACAACCCGGCGAGACTCTACTCGTCTTGGGCGCCGGTGGCGGCGTGAGTCTCGCTGCTGTCGATTTAGGCAAATTGTTTGGCGCTCGCGTTATCGGCGCCGCCAGTACCGATGAAAAACTCGCCGTCGTCTCTCGAATGGGTGCAGATAACACGATTAACTATAGCGACGGGTTTAAAGATAAGGTCAAAGCGATGACCGATGGCTTGGGTGCAGACGTTATCTATGACCCCGTCGGGGGCGATACCTTCGACGAAGCGATGCGATGTGTCGCACCGTTTGGACGCATCCTCATCGTTGGCTTTACGAGTGGCCGCGCGGCCCTGGCAAAAACGAATCACCTGTTGGTCAAGGACGCAGCTGTGATCGGGTATTCGTTAGGTGGCGTCGCAAAGTACAAGCCAGAGTTACTCAAACGTAATGCCGCAACCCTGCTCGACTGGCTAGGTAACGGGCGTATTAACCCTTTCGTCTCACACGTGTTTCCAATGGACGACATAAAGGAAGCTTACCAGCAACTGGTAGACCGAAAGGTCATCGGCAAGGTTATTATTGCGGAGCCTTCAGCTAAATAAGGCCCTCAGCTAATTCGAAGGCTCAATTGGATGGTAGTTTGGATCAAATGCGTGTTTAAGTTCCTTTCGTCGCGTCTTTTTGTTCATCGCCCTAAGTTGTTTCTTGGTGGTTCGATCGAGTTGACGTTTACCTAGATACGCTAGGAACACCCTCAATTTTTCGCTTCGCGTCGCGAACATACTATGACGTCCGAGCTGTTCTATATCGCGACGCTTCAAAGACCCCAAGCCATAATGACGCCGGCTAGCCTCCAAGTCGATAAAGCGAAGATGAAACCGACCGTGATCGAGACTCTTTACATATATGTGCTTAGGATAGAGATTGAAATGCAATATACCGCTTCGGTGCAGAGCCGCTATAGACTTTCCTAGTGCCACGGCGAGGCGTTGCCGATCGCCGGCGATCAGTGTTTTTTGAGCTGCAACGTCCAGTGCTTCGTAGCCATCGAGTGATTCGGTAATCAGCATTGCCTGATCTCTTCCACCCGTGTTGCGGCGGGCGTAGTAAACAACGTCAAGGCAAGGGATATTCTTTGCACGATATTGCAATATTTTATCGAATTCGATTTTTGCCGTCGGGACTTTAAGCAAGCCGTACGACAATTTGGAGCGCGTATAGTTTTCCTGTTTTTTTATGTAGAAAACCGACCCTTCATGCTCGTATCGACCAACACGACTCCAACCGCGGGAAGACTTATTGGCAACCTCTACCTGCTGGGTTTGCAGCCCCCACAGAGTATCGAAATCAAGAAGCGACTGTTGCGTTAACCAACCTCTCCATTGCGGCGCCACGTGGACATTTTTTATAACATGACTCCTCTATGCGATCATTTTATTGCAACATACTAGCGCTGCTTAGTAGAGAAATGAACACGTCGTTTTAAAGACATCGGTTCAGTCATCGTGTTTCTAATGAGAGGCTAGCAAGTACCACAACGTCAACATGCAGCATTACAAAGAAGCTCGGCCAACCTCACGCGAGTAACCTACCCGCGCTATGTATCACCCAACAGGTAACGAACAACGTCGAGCGTGTCAATCGCAAGGGATACGCCAGCAACAGTCAGATATAAATAAACATACTGTTTAAAAGGTGCCGAGTATTGCCCCTTAAGTGCTCGACTTAATACCCAAACAAACACGGGCGTCCAGAAAATGAGGTGCGGCAGTCCAAGTAACCTGACATAACCAACCTGCTCATATAGCCATGATATGCTCGCGCCCGCGACAAAAAAACTGCCTACAATGGCAAGGCTTTCGTAGCGAATTTTAAATTTTCCGTCCTGCTTGTAGACCGATAATAAAAGCGAGATAAGATGCGTGCCTACCAGCACCATAACCCAGCCTTGCAGGAACACCCCTTGCGTTGCTATCGCTTCACCCAATGAAGTGGTTACATCGTTCATGATGACTTTCCTCTTAAGTGCCGACCTTTGTATTGTGCGTCAATCAACCGCTTCGGATGCATGCCATCAACATAACCCATAAAGCCAGGCTCACGAATACTGTAACCGAGTAACGCTTGCAGGCGAGGAGAATAGGACGCTGCCCTTTCCGCGGAGATTGCTAACAGCATCGACTCAAGCTGTCGAAGCCAAGGCTGACAGTATTGGGGGGTGATCGCAAGCCGAGTCGCAGTTGACTGGTTGGCGCCACCACGATGTATTAAGGAACCATGAAAGACTAAAACCGAACCGGCTGACATAACAACCGTCTGTAACATTTCATCCTTAATCGGCTTTTGGGTTCGCCACAAATGACTACCCGGAACGACCTGCGTTGCACCATTGGCTTGTGTAAAGTCATCCATTGCCCAGATTGTACTGACCCCATTAAGAGCATTTCTGGGACAGTTGGGAACCGATGCATGATCAGCATGAAAGGGTTGAGGGGTCTCAGTAGGATGAATATTTATCGCAAGATTCGCCGACAACAAATAGGTCGGTTCCAACAGCTTATTGACGATTGCGAGCACTGCCTCATGTTCGACAATTAAGGCGAACACGGGATCTTTATCTAGCAAGGCGTAGACTCGCTCGGTCTGCTCACCTTCAAAATTATTACGACCCATCCGCTGCCGACCAAACCACGGCAATAAGGCGTGCTTAACCGCGTTGATCACATCGGCCTGCAGGGCTGCCTCGATAACGCAGTAGCCGACCTCGCGTATCTGGTTTAACTGGCTGTCTAGGTTCTGCTGCATTAGCTCGCCTATTTCGGTTGTTATGTTATCAAGATACCAAGCCTACTACATATTGATGAATCTGAACGCGCCCAATACCATCAGCCCCTCTGCGCTGGACCCTTGTAAGGTATTACAACTGCGATTTAGGCCGTTTCAGCAGCTGCCTGGCGCTGCTAGTCGCGCGCACTGCGGGTCTAACATCGGTTGCTAATCATCAGCGAGCGGCATCATTTCGACCTGCAAAACAATGAAACAAAAAGCATTTTAAAATGAGCGTTACGATGCCGGCGGGGTGTTCTGCTCGTCTTCGACAAGAGGAAAATACAATTCCAACCGAGTAACCTGAGGTGCGCTATAGATATCAAGTTTACCACCATGATCTTCAAGTATTGATGCGACCACTGCCAAATGTAACAAATGCGTATCGATACCTGAGTAGGCGTTGGACTTCTGTGTTGGGTCAAATACCTCAATCAAATCTTCAGGATGAATTCCCAAGCCTTCGTCAGCAATGCGTAACACGTAATAATTCCCGGCGGGAAGTCGATCATGAAACAACGGCAGTTCTTCAACGGACATCTCCCGTCCACTTAATATAACCACCTGCCCCTCCGGCTGAGTTTCAAGGACATATCTAACCAGACTAATGACGAGCGTCTGTAAGTGAGACGCTGAGCCCCTCACTCGACCGACACCTTGCTGCATATCGGTTACGAGCGTGGCATTGCGGTAACTTTCAACTAACGCTTTGTATTCCATGGACATCGCGAAGTTCCGCAACAGTTCGACAATATCAATCTCGGCTCTCTCGACGCCTGCATTTTGTACCAAGCGCACCATATCCTCGAGTACAGCATTGGCTCTGGTGGGAACCGAGCCCAAACCGGACTCACGCAAGTCGGAAATGATGGTATTTGCGATGACGCCCAAACGATTGATCTTGCTGGTTTGATCAACTCGCTCATACAACGCCATCGATTCTCCCTCAGCGGTACGGCGCAATTTTTCCTGAATGTGAAGCTCAAGATTGGTTTTCGTCAACTCACTACTTTGCCGCTCGATGGTTCGAAACGCTCTAGAGTAGAAAATCGAAACGAGAAAACTTTGCATCAAAATAAACAAAAATAACGCGATGTGAAAGGTGTTATCACCCGAAAGCGTAAAGTTGATAGCAACCATGTCATTGACTGCTGCGACGAATAGTATAAGCGCACCAAGACCTAACAAAATACTGCCTTCGCGCTTGCGGTAGACAGCCATCACTATGACGTAAACACCATATGCTATGGCTAATAAAGTAATAACTTGATACAGCGGCACCAGTTGGGTGGCCCACTGTATCGGAGCTAGCAAAGCCCAGACGGAGAAACTCGAGGCGATGAGCCACGCGCCGGTTTCAATATTACGCCGTGCTTCACGGCGATAAAGACTTCGCATGAATGCCAAGAACATTGGAACGGCAAGCACCCAGCAAACGTACTCGAGCCTCGTTAGAAATTCCCAGCCTAAACTCGGAGCAATGTGGGTTACATAGCGCTCGCCGACGACGAGAATACGAGTAGCAATCAACAAACAAAAACCACCCAAATAAAGGCTCGACTTTGATTCTCTCCGGAATACCCAAGCCGAAAGATTATATAAACCCATAATCAGAATCGCGCCAAACATCAGCAAATCGCCTGCAATCGCATCCTCTCTTTCTCGATGCAGCGCCTGTGGCGTACCAAGTCGAACCGGTTCCCATATGCCGCCATTCCTGTGATGAAAGTTTGCTACTTGCAAGATTACTTCAACCCGGTTTGACTCTGGTGTGAATCTAATAACAGAGGGCTTATATGACGGCCGAGTAAGGCCCTTGGATGTGCCAGGTATGCCGACGCTACTGAGGGCTTTGCCATCGACCATCAGCAAGTAGGAGGTGCCTATGCTAGGCAGCTTTAGCGCCAAAGGGGCTGAATAATCTGATACTAGAATATTTATTCGATAGGTCGCATAACCACTTGCTGATAGTTCTTCGCCATCCAAATATAGGTCATTCCAAAATCCGGGTACAGTAAGGTAATTGGGCTGCCCGGAAATACTTAACACTGAAGATTGCTGACTATCGAGATGGTCTAACCAGTAGAACTCCCACGCTCCGTCAAGATTAATACTGCCATCACGATCAAAGTGCCATTCACCGAGATCAATAATACCGTCAACCGCTACCGGCACGTCAGCTACAATAGCCTTTGAAAAAAGCAATAACATAGTGACGAGTCCGAGACGCTTGACGCTGAGCTTGATTAGACGCAACAAGTCGCCGAAACCGCACGCCTTTGTATATTTTAAAAACATCCGTTAACTTTTTAAGTCCTCAATATGATCGTATCGTCAGTACCAAAATTAAAACATTACCTTCACTATCTCTAAATGCTGCCACGCGAACAGGTACACCTCCACTGGGCTCTCTAAACTCAACCCACTGGCCTGCATAAGCCTCTGTGACATACGGCGTCACCTCAATACTATCGACCAGCAGATTCTTAAATTCGCCTGTGGCATCAGACCCACAATCTGTTCTCTGGGCAGCAGCCTATGTAATGCCAAGTCGAACCCTTCGACTTCAAAGGTTTTACAAACCACAGGCTCAAACCTGAGACTTAGGTAACACTCGTTTATAAGAGGCCATGCCACGCTTCATCTCACTGACATAATGAATGACGATGGATGATCTAGCGCTAAAGGTCCTCAAATAATTTATCTCGTTCATGCTCCCATGTCCGAAAGGGATTTAAATTGAGCGGTAGGCGCCGTTACTGCATCGGAATAGTAACAGGTCGACAACTGCAATAAGTCAAAGTAGTCTGGGCCTTGAGTACTTAAATTTCGCAATATGCAACGGGTCATATTACTGACAATGCGCGTTGCGAAAGCTGGTCAACACGTCAGCACTGATGCTGAGTGTGAAGTTACCGAATACCAAACTTTTACAAGACATTCGAAACAGATAATAGGGACATTCGACCCATGAAGCTTGCTCAATTAGGCACCACTTTTTTCCGCTCACGCTTTGTCCTGTGTTTAAAGACCAGAGTACTACCCATCATCATTTTGCCAATGATGCTCGCAACGATCGCCAATCCAACTTTAGCCGCCGACTTGCGCGCCGCTATTGAAGATGACTACGCGTCAAATCTTGAGGGCCTTTTTAAACACTTACATCAGAACCCGGAATTGTCTTTCAGAGAGTTCGAGACTTCAAAACGGCTCGCCAGTGAGCTCAGAAACCTTGGCATCACTGTCACCGAAAATGTCGGAGGTACCGGAATTGTCGGCATGCTAAGAAATGGTAAAGGACCAGTCGTACTGGTTCGCGCCGATATGGACGGACTGCCAATCGTAGAAGACTCGGGCTTAGCGTACGCATCTAAAAGAACGCAGGAGGATATCAACGGTGAAATACTACCGGTCATGCATGCTTGCGGTCATGATGTCCATATGACATCGTTAATTGGTACCGCACGCCAGTTAGTTAATACTCTTGATCAATGGCAAGGCACGGTCATGTTCATCGGCCAACCCGCCGAGGAACGCATCGGCGGTGCCAAAGCAATGATCGAGGATAATCTTTATGAGCGTTTTGGTGTCCCTGATTACGCATTGGCATTTCACGTTGCCGCCGGTAAAGCTGCAGGAACGGTCAGCGTGCCTAAAGCGCTTGCCTACTCTTCGTCCGATAGCGTCGACATCACTGTTTACGGCATTGGTGCACATGGCGCTTCACCCCATGCAGGTAAAGACCCTATTTTAATTGCGTCGCAGATTGTCGTCGCGTTGCAGACCGTCATAAGCAGAGAGATCAGCCCACTCGAACCGGGCGTGATTACGGTCGGTTCATTTCACGGCGGCTCAAAGCACAATATCATTCCTGACAGAGTCAAATTGCAACTCACCGTTCGTTCAAATGACG